>Ga0123355_10010583_pt1 | contig 14160 bp, 9 predicted proteins | sample TergutEmb28metaG_3_FD_89872 | JGI IMG/M metagenome (GOLD analysis project Ga0123355, IMG submission 89872) | Embiratermes neotenicus P1 segment gut microbial communities from Petit-Saut dam, French Guiana - Emb289 P1 | ecosystem: Host-associated > Arthropoda: Insects > Digestive system > Gut ... | reverse complement strand
CTGTTTTTTTTTCCTGCTAAATAGCATTTTATTTTCAATGCTCATTTATTTTTTCTTTCTCATTGCATACCCCACACAGGAAACACCAAAAAAAAAAAAAAAACAGTTACCATGATAACTGTGTTTGATTGCCTGCCTCAGAGCACATCTCACACACAACACACCAGGTTACCCATCATTTGACAGGCCACCATAATATTCACACCCAGCTAGCATGGCAACCATGCTTGGAACTCAATGGTAACACAACTCTGTCGCCAAATTTTAACACTTGACTCTTCCTACATGAATATTGATCAAGCATGAAGTGTTTGACAGTAAGCTTCACATTGTTAATCAATACATGCTCTCAGGTGTCTCCATAAACTCTGCAAGCTTTAGTGTGGAATCTCACCAACACACTCCCACACATCATCTCACATCAAATATGCTTTACTTTTAAAGTGACTTTCAATTTCTGCAGAACAGACACACTAAAAGATATTTTCCATATCATGACAATAGCTTCATGGTATTTTTTGTAGCTGTAACTACAGCAAGCATGCTCTATGGCTTCAATCTGTACCATTCACTATTTTTCTGAGTTGATTTTAGCTCCCTAGCAACATGCATAGTTTGGATGATCCCAGAGTCATGAGTTTTTTCCATATGCCAGCAAATGCCCTAGTTTAGATTTTCCCCAAGTGATAGTCCTTCCCAAGTGTGGTGTCCACATATCCTAGCAACAATGGTCACCACTGCAACTACCAACAAATGGAGCAAAAACAAAAGAAACAACAAAACTCATTTCTATATATGTAGAGATATTTATAAATGAATTAAGGAATCAATTAAATAATTAATGAAAATTATGCAAATTTCTCAAGTCACTAAAATTTTGCAGTTACAATAAGGATTTTTTTGGCAAGATATGAAGTTCTCCCAGCACTGCTTTTTATTCAAGTCTCTGGGGATATGACACTATTGTTGGGTGAGCAGACACTCATTGACAGGCAATGCAAGAAGAACTGCCTGACTCTGAAGATGAAAGCATTATGATCCTTGAAAATGCCAGGAAATACATGCCCAATGACACAGCATTATGTCCCACAAGAATTGAATCTTCAGGATTTTGTTTCTAATAATCTGTGCATTAGGCTACATTTGATGCTGTGAATCACAAATGAAGTTTGTGGGAGGCACTACAATAATGCCAGAATTTCAGTCACTGGTATGATGCACTGGTAGTAAAGAAAATCCTAGCTCTGCTATGTCTTATGTGCTAAAAGGTAGCACAAGCCCCTAGTACTTTCATTTTTGCCAATCTTCTTTTGCGTCATCTTTTTTTCTATGCTTTTGTGAGAATAAAGTCTCCAGACATGCTGGACAGTGTCAGCAATAAATAAACTGTGCAATGATGAAAGAGACTCGAAGTATAAAGATGAACTGAAGACAAATTTAATAATTTTCCAACAAGATGTGACTGCATTCAGTTTATCATATTTCTGTACGCAGCTCTACACATTTCGGGTGTTGACACCCATCATCAGGAGCTCATGCAACTGTAATAACAGCTTCTGGCACTGGTCAACTGCAATGAATAAAATATACTGCAGTTGACCAGTGCCAGAAGCTGTAATTACAGTTGTATGAGCTCCTGATGATGGGTGTCAACATCCGAAACATGTAGAGTTGCCTACAGAAATATAATATACTGAATACAGTCGCATCTTGTTTGACAATTATTAAATTTGATTCACAATGCACGGACCCATGAACATAAAAAAAAAATGAACTGAAGACATTACCTTATGAGAAACAGGTGACTATGGAGGTCAAAAGGGTTGACACAGTCACGAGTGCCTGTATCGCACAAACTAGAAGCAAAGCACTCGGCAATATATGAGATTTCTGAATATTTAGAGTCAATTAACAATTAACACTAAATCATTGTGGACTACTTACAGATACTAATGGTAGTTTAGTAATCTCCTGGTGTTTCTTTATTGCCCATTCAAGCAATGCAACACACGTATGAATTCAGTATACAGTGAATGGGTAGAAGTTTTTAAAGTTTTCCTCTGCAATCAATAAAATTACGTGCACATTACAGCGAACAAGTTAGTGATATTATTTCGGTTCCGAAACGGGTAAGAATTTGAACTTACACTATGACATCACATGGCCAAAAGGTTACTTTCAAAAAATGGTTCAGCTGCGTATAATAAACGGAAAGTAAGTTACATGTTCAATTCTCATTACTTATCAAAAATTCCCCACAAGAAAAGGATAGTTTGTATGTAAAAATTCAAAACACCCCTGCTATAAACATACCATCAACACAAACTGGTATTTGAATTCACTGAATTCTAATATATATGATGGAAAAAGTCCATAAAGTGAATAATGTGAGTAAAGAATTATGTAGTAACATTTGTTTTTGAAGATGCAAGACTGAAGAGACAAGGACCGAGCCTGTCCCTAAAACGTAGCAGTGTGTTAAATTTTAAAACAAATGACTGGGGGGAAAAAAAGACAATAATGTCAATGCATATAGATGTCATGCACCATCTTCAGGACCCTACAGAATAGTACAAAGCAGTATTTCCTTGCAGTTTCCTCACTGTTATCAAGAGGATGACTTATGAATGTATAACAGCATAATCAGTCCTGTTAAAAGTCCATTAATCAGCCCAAGTGCTTAGAAGCAGCCTTCATGTTGCCAAGGGTGAATGTAATGCTATCTCAAGTTAGGGGGAAAAAAAAAGTTTGTACCAACTTAATTTCTATTATCTGAGGAAAGAGACAATCAACAGGAATGAACAATATGAATTGCTTAAAAACAGTTCAATAAAATGCTCATATTACAGGAAGGATTCTGTACAGAACAATACAAGACTGCATGTCACCCAGGTGAATGAGGATACCTGGGTGATTTACCGACATGCATAACACTGTATGGAATCCTCCCTGTACTAAAAGTATGTAACCCATTCTACAAGCTTCCTAGCAGTGCAAATAAGCCACTGCACGGTAACCATTGTTAAACCTTCAACCCAACATACAAACATTCACATATGGTACAACACAACAATGACAGATAGTTGTTCCACAACATACACACCTCAGCAAGCTGCATACCTTTGAAAGTGCCAACCCAAACACAGGTAGTTCCTCATGTGCTTTGTATTATAAGCCATTTATATCCACATACCACATTTTACATAAAGCAGACAAGGATGATTATTAGTTTTTGTTAAAATGCAATTCTGAAACATTTCATTTCAGCATCTCACCCCTGTAATAAAACTGCAACAAATGCATTTGGATTGGACCCTAAAATGCTGCCAGTTGTGCATACAGAAGTTAGTAGCCAGCTTAAGAATGGAAGAGCATATGGAAATAAATATTTCTTTTTTCCTTTTAGCCTAACAAAAGCAGCAGACGATGCATTAGCTGTCACTGTCACCACTATCAGCCTCATCTTCACGACAGTCTCGGTTCAAGCCTCGAATATGTACGTACTGAATATTTTTTGCATCTGAGGAACCACATTTCATACACCAGGGTCCAGAAAATACAGCCTCCATTTCTTCCAGAGATCTCCCTTTTGTCTCTGGTAGCAGGAAGTACAAGGTGATTAAACCGAGTCCAGCAAAACCAGCATACAGGTAGAAGGCTCCTAAATGATACAAGGAACATGCCAAAAAATCAGTCACCTTCTTTTATTACTATCAGTTACCTGTCACTTTTGCTCATCATTTAGAAGGCAATGCAGCACCAATCACCTCACTCTCTGATTATTCCCCTCTACCCATGCTCTGACTGGAGGTTCTGCCTTCCCTTTCTTTAACATTCCACTCGCTAAATCTTTAGTGGTTTAAGCACAAAGATGGATTGACATTCCTGCTTGGGATGTCATGCCACATAGTAATGGGTAGGATGTCTGTGCAGAAGGAAGGTGGATAAGAGGGTAGTATTGTAACTGGTTAAACAGTACAAATTACAGTTTCATTCAGCTGTCAACCCTTTGAGTGTGAGTTGTTTTAGTTTTTCTGGGCAGGAGAACAATGTAACAGTGACTTGTACACATTATTTCAGTTTACTAACTCGTAACAACGTACTGTACTGTACGTGTACACAAGCACAGCTATCACTGCTGTACATACAGTCTGTTACCTTCTTATTATAAAACCAACTAGATGCACTAATTTCTCAAATTTATTTTTGGAGTAAAACTCTACATGTTTCAGACAGTTCATCTGTCCATCATCAGGAGTTTTCACTGTACACACAGCAACGATATATGTCATACAGGTTTGCTGACAGCTTGGGAGCAGGATCAGGATGGTTCCATCCTGATCCTGCTTGCAAGCTGTCAGCAAACCTGTATGACATATACCATTGCCATGTGTACAGTGAAAAACTCCTGATGATGGACAGAGGAACTGTCCGAAATATGTAGAGTTTTAATCCAAAAATAAATTTGAGAAATTATGGCATCTAGTTGGTTTTATTATAAGAATTTATCATGATGCACGGACACCTGCACGTCAAAGTCTGTTACCTGTTGTGTACATGCAGAATGGGTCAGAAGTAGTAATTGGAAATACTGTGGGTTATGTGTTATTGCGATGTGAGTGTCATGTAAACTGTCACCTTCCACTGTGTCTCAAACGTACACACAGCATAGACTTCACAGTTCTTAAAGACTATTTTAAGGCTGGTTTCACTAAATCACCATATACAGAGCCTAACATACCTTAACTGAAACAATTCTATTCTGCTCCTTTCTATTCTTCATTGAGAAACTGTATTTCTTCCATTTATATGTGGGTGTGTCAGCACTAATTTTGTCATTTAACATTAACTTCAAGCAAGTAACAACCATAACAGAATGCTAAAAATATTGAGATGTTCTTAACAGTATGTTCAGAACACAAACTATAGAAGCCAGAGAAGACACAAAGTGAAGCAAATATTTATTTGCATCAGCCCAGTGGTCACCGTTGCCATTCAGTGCATATGTAACTATGTGTATGACACAACTTTCCTTAGTTCAGGTTACCCAAAGGACACATCATCACAGAGTTCTTAAAATCTTTGTATATTCCATACCAGTTTATCGCGCACCAATTAGAGACAATCTATATTGGAACCATTTGGTACAAAGACATCCAATGACGGAACAGTTCGTGATATTACAGACACTGCAGGATATTAGCCTTGATAAATGTCAGCTTAGGGTCCAATAATTAATCTAACAAAACATTAAATCATAATGAAACTATTAATTCATTTAGGTTTCCGTAAAACAAAATGTTGTCACAGAATTAACTGTCATAAGTTGGTGCTATGGAAAAAGACATTACCTAACATTTTAGGAAAATCATGTTCATTATCCCAACAAAATATATCTTTAATAATGTAATGATTTGTTACCATTTTAGGAAAATCATGTTCATTATCCCAACAAAATATATTTTTAATAATTTAATGCTTTGTTAATATTTTTAGGACAATCATGTCCATTTTCCCAACAAAATATATTTTTAATAATGTAATAATTTGTTAACATTTTAGGCAAACCATGTCCATTATCCCAACAAAATATATTTTTAATAATGTAATGATTTGTTAAATGCTAAAACGTGTGATGTCAATTGACACAACAAGCTGCATAGTTTGGTCTTTTTTCATTGAAAGTTAATTAGACAAAATTTCCCACGAACAATAATATTCAACTGAAAACTTTCTAGAATGTAGCTGGTTACTTTTTCTTTCAGACCAATGATATTTCAAGATTTTTATTAGAAGTGTTTTGTGTGGTATCCATAATCATCTAACACACATTTCATACCAGCACAGTTTTCTTCCACAGACAGAGCATGAGGTGATTAATGGTACAGACAACTCCACTAAATTCCTGTAATGATCTTGGTAGGACCACCTCACCCAGTTCTCTTGTTTGGGAAGGTGGAATTCATAAGAGTTCTCAGTTCTTTGAAATAATGAGGTGATGTCCCAGGGAATATGTACCTTAACTGATGCTAATTCACCCACTTTAATCTTAAAACCATCACATGAAGTCTACTAACAACAGAAACAAAATAAAGCACAATTTTTCATGTAGTGACATAATCCCATCTCTCTTAAACCTTCCATTTGAATAATTTTGGGTTATGATAGTTTCTTTAAGAATGTTTAATAATCATCTTTTCTCAGAAAATATACCTTCATCTTTCAATTTTCCTTTTAAGTGTAGTGATGCTGAGGTCATGTAGTTGGTTTTTATGAAAATCGTAATGAAGCTGCAGGATACAGAGAAGTGAGAAATTACTTGGCCAAATGAATTTCTATCAGTTTATCAAGCAACTTTATAGTAAACAGTACACATACATACACAAATTTAAGGCAAATTTCACTGCAGAGCAGACTTCAAACTATTTTCTCAAATTTAATGACGGGGATGAAGAAAACGCTAAGTACTGCAGTTTCTTAATAACATTTTAAATAATTTCAGAATTAGGAGACACAGTGATTCGTAAGACAGATGTCACTGCCAGAAATAATAATAAAAAAAAAAGGTTACTGAAGTTGCATACACCCCACTAAAAGAAATACAAGATAATCAGTTATTAAAAAGTCGAAACATAGGGCTTCATTGTAACAAGAATTGTTTACTAATCAAATTGTGCTGATTAAGTAAAAAATGTAAGTTTGAGGCCCTCAGAAAGAACAAGAGAATGCCACATACAAAGAAATCATTACTGTCATTGCCAACCTCTCACAGTACTCGCAAATTCATCTTACCTTCCTTGGTCAGTGCGTTTGTTAGAGTCAGGAATGTCATGGAGATGAGAAGATTGAACAGCCAATTGACTGATGTGGCAACACTGTTACATGAGCTCCTAGCCCACATAGGATATATTTCCGAGTTTATTGTCCACGGCATTGGTCCCATACCTACACAGTCAAAACAAAACACCTAAATCATTAGAGACAAAGTCAGTGGCAGAGTGGATCACTTCTGTGATAAATTCTACTAGTTTGAAGAAAACTAATGCTTTATGAGAGGAATTCGAAGGTCCTCAGGTGCAGCTACACATTTTCTAAATTTATGCACATCAGCTTATTTAGAGGTTTTATGTTCTGTTGACCGTGCATCTCTATGTAATCTTGTAAATGAAACCAACTTGGTGCACAATTTATTCTTAGTGTATTTTGTCAATTTTATTTATAACTTCTACATGTTTCAGACCTCTCCAGGTCCATCATCAGGAGGAACAACTGTATTTATGCCACACTTGGTACTTGTCTGTTCTACAGGATGGATCCTGCATACCAGACATTCAGCTATAGAGAATAACAAGTACCAAGTGTGGCATAAATACAGTTGTTCCTCCTGATGATGGACCTGGAGCGGTCCAAAACATTAAAGGTTATAAATAAAATTGACAAAATACACTAAGAATAAACCATGCACCAAGTTGGCTTCATTTACAAGATTATTTACAGGTCTTCCTGCTTCTGGGATGATGCTGTGCAGTGTCAGTGGGCAATGTGTTATTGATGTTTTGAGGCAGTGCATCTGTCCTACTTTTGGGGTCAAGTATACTGCAGCAAAAGCCTAAAATCTCATTTAATTTATACACTTTGAAAATCAATTGACAAATTTTTCTTGCTAGCTTTGAAAATCAATTCACAAATTTTTTTTTGCTAGCACATTACATTTTTCACATAAATACTTTTCAGTAACCATTTAATTTCGTAAGGGTAAAAAGGCAAAGTTCAAGCTATAACAGGCCATGAAGGCCTCAGTGCTAGATGGGGGTGGATAGTCAATGCCATGCCACAGCCACTTTACTCCCCAGAAAGAGACCCAGTATCCATTATAAAGGAGGCTGGGTGGGCCCCAGGGCCAGTCTGGATGGGAATAGAAAATCTCATCCCCCAATGGGATTTGATCTCCGGACCATCCAGCCCATAGCAAGGCACTATTCCCACTATACTATTGTGGTCCTCAGTTCGTAAAGGCTATTTAGCTATATCAGTTTATGTAACAATGTTTTATCAGCTTCACTGGCTATACAGTATAAAACAGCAGTATGTTCGTGTATGAATAATTGAGAGCAATGAGATGGGAAGCAGTTGTGATATAAGGTACCATCCTAATATTTTCCTACAGGGACTTGGTAACACCACAGCAGCACACTTGCCTGCCGAAGATTCTAAGTGGGATTATCCAAAACATGAAGTCTAAGTGCTAAACAGCATCATGTTCTTGGCTTCTAAAAACTCAACCTTGTAGTCACTAATGAAACCAATGGCCTATTCAGAAATGGTTCCACACTCTTTCTACTTACATGTACATCTTTGAAATGAAAGTTTGTACTGTGATTGGTGAGACAGCAGACACCCTATTGCAAGGTGAATAAATAAATTAATAGCTTGTGGTCTCTACTGAATTCACAGAACATTTGTTTTATTACCTGGTGCAAAGAAGAGCAAATAGATTCCAAGAGCTGCAACTGCTACCCAAGAGAACCTTGATGGACACCAGTCAACAGCCCAGACCAGCTCACTACTTGTTGCATTGTTGCAGACGCCTGACAATGGGGGAGAAGATGGATTATGGGGGTTTTCCTTCCAGCAAGATCCATTCTTTACCCCAGAAGACAAATCCCAGAAACAGAATCCACAGTCCTCGCTTATACATTCTGTACATGTCCTGCAATATTATATAATTAGAAACTGTGTATGAAAATTGTAATCTCGAATATGCGTCACAATTGGTACTGACACGATATCTAAACTTTGACTCATAAGCATACACATTTACATGTCACATAGTGAACAGGCATAATGCTTATCATTACAGGGGCCATAATTATAACAGAGAAAGGGTATTGACTGATTGAAACTCATAATTCATAAGCAAAGACTTTTAAATGGGTATTATAAATATAATTACTTATCATAAACCAAATTTAATATGTTGTGTTTTGACAGATGATATTCTCTTCATTTTGAACATGTGCCCATAATGCCCTCCTGTTTTAGATGAATGGTTAAGGAACTTCACAGTCAATGCCAAGCTGGCAGTAAAACACCTCACAAACATTACACCCAAAGCAAAACTGAAAGCAATCTCAGAAACAACTTGTTGATAAGATTTCAATTCTTAGAAGTAACTACCTCTCTTGTTTACATTCTTCATTGACACTACATTTTATGTGATGATTTAAGATGATTTTATGAATAATGACTATCATTGGCTTGTAACTAAATGATTCTGTGCTATACAATCTTCTTTAAAAAAAGTTACAGTTGCTCATCTAAATAAGGAATTCACTTGTTGTAAGGAATTAGACTGTCCATCACAGAGGCCAGCATTTGGACCTTTACTAAGCCAGCTGAGTCCAGTCCACCCTCCCAATTCATTCCTAGCTAATCAGTAGAGTCCCAAATGATCTTTTGTTCTCCTTTATCTTACACTTTGGGCATTCTCTTGTTACTGACTTAATGTACCTTCCCCCACTTACTCCAGACACCCTAACTGCAAGCTCCAATTCTTTTTTATGTTCCTTATATCATACCACAGAACATGTCACATTTTGAAATCCTGGAACAATATATATGTTATTTATTGTGAGAGATCTTATTCAGCCTAACATCCAAACACCAAGCTGGAAGACCAATCCTTGTCAGCTTTACATGTTTCCCTATTCAATACATTCATTGGTATCCTACATGAATTACTTAGTTTTGATACCAAATTACAACAACAGCTGTGCTAAGCACCTGCATTGTATAAAACAGACATTAATTACACAGGCATGAAATAGGCACCATCTCACACTGATCAAGTGTAATGTACCAACAATAAGAGGATTAGAAATTCAGTAATACACAATCATTTAATAACCCAACCAACAAAATACAAACTATCTTGGCAAAATCAATTAGAGATTTTCTCCAGATAGTCTGTACTTTGCTGATTGAATTATTAAATGTTTCAATTATAAATGTATGGAAACATGCAAACTACAACATCAGTAATCTGAAGTTTATCACCAGTTTGCTGAATGCCAGAAATGACCATGATTGAAGAAACAAAAATTAACTCAATCTTAGCGGCTACTAGCACACACAGCATTTTTATTTATGTACTAATATAAGAGGAAATCTTCTGTGTATGTTATGTCACTCTCACATAATGTAGTTTTCATATACTTACACAGGTGGCAGCTCAGTATCTGAAACTGTGTCATCAGAAAGATAAATCTGTAACTTAAATCAATGTTCAAAAGTAACGCAGCTCAGTTATGAAGGGGAGGGGGAGGGGAGAAGGTACAAATAACATAAAGCAGGAGAAGAAAGGAGTAAGAAGTAAAGACATAACAGAAATAATTCCCTGGTCAATTTCAATCAGCTTGTTCTACCACTGCACAATGCATTAATAAGACAAAGTGATTACTTACTTTGCCCCGCTGCAGTCACTGTCCCCTGGTAATGTCACAGGTGGGGCATCAAGAGTCATTAAGTGAAATCCAACTCCCAAAGTGACTAACGAAATGACAACACCTATAAAACAACAGATGTGCTACAAAAGTACACTTCACACAGAACATAAATACTTGTATTTGTTCAGTTTATTTAATTTCATCATGAGGCCTCAACACAGACCTGAATTTCAAATCTAATTGTCTAACATGGATCAGAGACACACAAATTTGCATCTGAGCTGTAGGCAAGTTTCTCAGTCATTCAACTAATTATTCTTGATTTCAAACTTTTGCCATGCTTTGAATGTTGTATGATTTCTTCTGGGTAATTCCCCAGCATCTGAATTTTATATGCCAATGTTTCAGAACACTCTGTCTGTTCCATATTCACAGGCGGGTAATGATGGGGGTCGAGAATGTTGGGGTACTTATACCCCAACATTCTCGACCCCAGTTATTCTTCGTACCTACCTGCCTATGAAGATGGAACAGACAGAGTGTTCCGAAATGTAGGCATACAATATTCAGATGCCAGGGAATTACCCAAAAGAAAGCATACAATAATCTAATTATCATTGTCTTATTATATATGTTACCATTAAAAGCGATCTTCAAACAATAAATCTGCATCAAACATGAAACACACCAACAAGCTGCTTCACTTGCCTCCGAGGGACCACAGTGTTAGTGGTCTCCTTCCAACTCGCTCCACAAGAAAGAGGCCAATGAAAGTGCAAAAGAAGTTTACAGATGCTGTTGCACAAGCAAGCCAAATAGCGATGGAGTAGTCTTTTATCCCTGCCATCTGAATAATACTTGCACTATAATACCTGAAAAAATACAAATACAGTGGGATTATTAACCTTTTAAAGCCTACTGGTTACGTGATGCACCAACAGGTTTAGCTTTCAATAATTGCATGTTCTGTCCACACTGTATTTATGTGTTTTGTATTTAACTCAGAATAAACAGTGACTTCTGCCCCATATATTGCAACTGATTGGTTCTTATAACCGAGATGAAAAGTGTTTACTGCGCAGTAAGGACTGGGTCTTTAAATAAAGCAGATGGTGCTCCATCTTTAAATGGTTAATAACAGCAACAGTGACAGACTGGTTGTTGCCAATTATGCTACAACCAAAGGACATAATGAGAGATGGCACTGGAAGTGCAATTTAGGAGATCTGAGAGGCATGTTCACTAGGTTAGGACTGATGAAGCACAAGTAACTGAGACTTGGGGTTCTCAAATGGTAATTATAAAGATTTCTCTCTGCCAGCTTTATAGTCTGGTATAGGTGTACTAACAAATAAATAAACATACAAACAAATACATAAAAATAAATCATTTTTATGACATCTCCATACCTTCAAACATCTGCATGTTTCTATTCCTGGAGCCCACAGAAAATGAGGTGAGGCAGTATTGTCAGGAAATATAATGTGCTCAAGCACTGACTATAACTGCATACATTACAACTAGAAATGACAGCCATTATAAAATTATGCACAATGGAAGACAGAACAACAATGCACATGCATTCTGCCATTACTGTGATGTCTGCATGTCTGCCACTTTTGCTTCTACATGTACTGGGTTAAGACAGTACATGTTTCTGTTTTGGCAGTGTTGAGACAGGAGCATCAACTGGACAGGGCTGACAAATACACAAGTGTTCAAGCTTCCTAAATAACTACCTACTAAAAAAAAATTATTTCTATATAGGAAAATGTATGTAACATAAAATAATAAAATATTGTAGGAAAATAAGCAAAACTGTGTATTTAATTTACTGCCATATGTGCGTAAGAGTTTAAAGGTGATCCAACATAATATATAGCACAGACACTTAGGAAGTGTAGGTGGCCAGGACAGCGTGGGCGGTATAGCTACTCGCTATTGGCTTCACGGTCTGGTGTTCAAACCCCGGTGGGGGCGAGATTTTCCATACCCGTCCATACCGAACCTGCAGCCCACCCAGCCTCCTGTAAAATGCGTTATCAGGTCCCTTCACAGGAGGTAAAGGGGTCGAGGCGTGGCGCTGACAACCCGCCCCATATAGCACCGATGTTAAAGAGCGAGTAGAGCTATACATCTATCCAACCTCTGTGCCTTCATGGCGTAGTACATGATAGCCTTTACCTTTACCTTTTACTGCTGGTGTGTATAAAGATAATTTCAAATACCCAGTACCTAGCCTGTCTTATAACTGAAATGTGGTACATTATGCATCGTAATGGCATAAGTAACTTTAAAGCTGCTTACAGTGTTATGCGGAGTTCTATTACCTGTACCCCTCACCAATATTATTCAGATGATCACTAAAGGAGAATGAGATGGATGGGGTATGTAGCATGTATGGGGGGCGAGATGAGGTGCATACAGGGTTTTCTTGGGGAAACCTGACGGAAGAAGACCTCTTGGTAGACTTAGACGAAGACTGGAAAATAAGATTAAAATGGATCTTCAAAACGTGCAATGGGGAGACATGGACTGGACTGATCTGTCCAAGGATAGGGACAGGAGGCGGGTGCTTGAGAACACAGTAATGAACAGTCAGGTTCTGCAGAGTGCTGAGTATTTCTTGACTATCTGAGAAACTAACAGCTTATCAGGAAGGACACTGCTGCATGTAGTTGGTTAGTTGGTTAGTTGCTTGGTTGGTTAGTTGATTAGTTGGTTAGCTAGCTAGTTAGTTAGAGTAGCTTACATCACAGTGTTGATTCCAGAGAGCTGCTGTATGGCTTGAAGCAGGCAGCCAAGTAACAAAGCTCTTCGTGTCACTTTTGCGGCAAGAATCTGTGTCCAGAAATATCCACTGCCACCAGACCTCCTTCGTTCTTGTAGTTCGTTCTCCTCCTCCATACAAGTTTCTTTAATACTTTCGAGTTCCTCTTCAACAGGAAAGTCATACCCTCGAATTGATCTTAGCACCTTCAGAGCCTCATCATACCTGACAACATACAGGATGTGTAAAAGGTTGCATACTCACGAGCAATACTGACAGGCGCACATACTGAAGCAAGAGGGAAGAGTGTAGAATATTACATGTAGCGGTAATGACATATTTATCCTTTAACTGTTACAGATGGACCTCTACAAATACAGAGAATGCTACATAAATAGGTTTTTGGCCTAGTAAATCATGCAGAAAAATAAGGAATTGTAGAAAATTAATAACAATAAATAAATACTTTTTTTTAATGTACAATGATTACCTTATGGAACAATTTCCATACATTCCTTGACCCATCTTTCTCCTGACAGTGGTCTACGAATAAAAGCATCTATTCACACAAATAATGGTAATTAAATCTCATTGACTTATTCCAGTTTCACTCTTAGGGAGATGAAATCTTTAACCCATAAAATACAAAATAAATATTCTTCAAAATATTCCACGTATAATAATATAAACCGCCAACTGGATGCAATAATAATAATTTTATTAATAATTTCAATCAACTCAACATGTTTCGGGCGATAATTTCGCCCATCCTCAGGAGCACTAGACTGTGTTTACAGCTTGTGGTATACTGCACCGACGATGGTGCCTCCAGGCAGCATCGGCGGTGCATTACACCACAAGCTGTAAACACAGTCTAGTGCTCCTGAGGATGGGCGAAATTATCGCCCGAAACATGTTGATCTGATTGAAATTATTAATAAAATT
>Ga0123355_10010582_pt1 | contig 14161 bp, 11 predicted proteins | sample TergutEmb28metaG_3_FD_89872 | JGI IMG/M metagenome (GOLD analysis project Ga0123355, IMG submission 89872) | Embiratermes neotenicus P1 segment gut microbial communities from Petit-Saut dam, French Guiana - Emb289 P1 | ecosystem: Host-associated > Arthropoda: Insects > Digestive system > Gut ... | reverse complement strand
GACTTGCGCCAGTGACGATGGCGCAGCGGTTCTCGAGGACGTTGGCCAGCGCGCTCACGGAGCCTTCCCCGGCAGGCCGACCGCGAGGTAGCGCAGGCCGCGAGCCGCCGCCAGATCGGGCAGAAAGCGATTCCCGTCCAGCACCGCCAGGTGCGGGGCGCTGTGCAGCAGCTGCGCGGCGCCGATCGTCTGGTACAGCGGCCATGCGGTCGCCAGGACCAGAGCATGCGCGCCACGCACCGCGGCGAGGGGGCTGTCAAATCGTTCGACCGTGCCGCGCCAGTGTTGCGGCAGCGTCCCCACGACAGGATCGTGCACGTGGATGGTCGCGCCTTGCTCCAACAGCCAGTCGCACAGCTCGACGGCGAGCGAACGGCGCAACGTGTCCGTGCCGGGCTTGTAGGTGAGTCCCCACACGGCAACCGTGATCCCTGACAGGTTCTCGAACAGCGCCCGCAGCGCCTGCTGCGCCCAGAGCCGGTGGGCGGCGTTGCTCGGCAGAATCGACGCCAACAGCGGTGTTGCGATGGCCTGCTCGCGCGCGGCCTGGTTGAGAAAGGCAACCTCGCGCGCCAGCGTCCCGCCTGCGAACGCCGTGCCCGGTGCGAGATAGGCGCGTGGCCCGATGCGCGGGTCGCTTTTCAGGCCGCGCTCGACCTGCTGCGCGTCCGCGCCGACGGACTCGCAGATCCGCGCCACCTCGTTCGCGAACGTCACTGATGCGGCGAGGAAGGCGTTCAGTGCGTGCTTCGTCATCTCCGCGGACTCAACTGACATCCACTCAATGGGAGCCCCGAGCGGATGCAGCAGCGCCTCGAGCAGGCCGCGCTCCGCTTCGCCCGCGCCCACCACCAGCCGTGGCGGGCGCAGAAAGTCGTTCACCGCGCTGCCCAGGCGCAGGTTCTCCGCCAGATACGCGACCCTGCGATCGCACCCGCCGACCGCTGTCTGCCGTTGCAGACGGCGCACGGAGCCCACCGGCAGCTGCGAGGACACCAGCAGCAGCGTGTCCGCGCCGAGGTACGGCAGTACCCGCTCGACGAGGGCGATGACGCTCTTGGGCTCTGGCTCACCGTCCTCATCCACAGGTGTGTCGCAGGCGACCCACAGCACCTGTGCGCCCGGTACCGCGTCCGCGGCGTCCGCCGAAAAACGCAGTGTGCCCGAGGCCAGTGCGCGCCGCAGCAGTTCCTCGAGCCCCGGCTCGAACACGGGCGCCGTGCCCTGATTGAGGCTGGCGATGCGCCGCTCGTCGAAGTCCAGCCCGACGACCCGGTGGCCGAGCTCCGCCAGGCATGCCGACGTCACCGAACCGAGGTGCCACAGACCCAGCACACAGATATTCATCGGCACGCATCCACCATGCCCGGGTTCGCCCTGAGGTATGCGAGGGTCGCAAGCACGGCTTCACGGATGGTGAGCCGCGGCTTCCAGCCGAGCGCCTTCAGCCGGCTGACATCGAGGAGAATGAGCGGGTTGTCGCCGGGCCAGCCGCGGTCTCCACCGGCGTACTCCAGAGCCGGCGTCACGCCGAGTGCGGCGCAGATCCAGCCGAGCGAGTCATTCACCTCGCAGGAGGATTCGCAGCCGACGTTGAAGATGTTCACCGGCTCGTGCGCGCGCTCCAGCGCCAGCAGCATCGCATCGATGCAATCGTGCACGTAGAGATAGGACTTGCGCTGCCGGCCGTTGCCGAGCACGCGCAGACGCCGGGGGTCGTCCTGCAGCTGGCGCCAGAAGTCCAGCACGTGGCCATGCGTGTAGCGCTCCCCGAGAACCGATACCAGCCGGAAGATATGCGCGCGGAAACCGAAGCCGCTGCAGTAGGCCGCGATCAAACCTTCGGCGGCCGCCTTGGAGGCGCCGTACAGGGAGGTCTGCACCGGGAACGGCGCATCCTCCGGAGTCGGGACGCGCGCGGCGTCGCCATACACCGACCCGGAGGAAGTGAAAGCAATGCGGCTGACGCCGTTGCGGCGCATCGCCTCGAGGACGTGCTGAGTCGCAACGGTGTTCTGCTCGAGGTCCCGGCGAGGATGCTCGGTGCCGAAGCGCACATCGGCGTTGGCCCCAAGGTGAAACACCAGATCCACCGCGCGCATGCTTGCGGTCAGAGTCTCTCCATCGAGGAGGTCGGCGCGCACCAGCGAGAAGCCGGGCTGCGCGCGCGCGTTGCGCAGGAAGGCGTCCCGCCCGGTGGAGAAGTTGTCGTATCCGACCACGCGGTGGCCCTGCGACAACAGCCGCTCGGTCAGCGTGCTGCCGATGAAGCCGGCACAGCCAGTGACGAAACAGCGCAACTCAGTTTCCCAGGCGTGTCAGGTTGAGGCAACAATTGACAACAGCTGCCAGCGCGCATCATCTTCCATGATGAGATCGCTCTCAAGAGGACCGCTGCCCGGGCACATCTGCCGTAGCGGAGTGTGATTGTACTGCCGGTAGCGGCTGCGAAACGGGCCTGGTTGCGATGCAAGTGTTCCCCAAACCGGCTGCGCTGCTGTTGCTGGCGGCGCTGATTGCGAACCTCATCCTGCGGGGAATCGTGCCGGCCGCGTCGAGGTTGGACGCCGACTTTCCGAGTTATCTTACCGCCGCGCGGATCGTGGCGGATGGCGGCGACGGTGCGCGGCTGTACGATATCCCCTGGTTCCAGGAGCAGATGCGCCGCTACCGGATCGGCAAGCCGAGCGCGGGGAAGTTCTCGCCGTTTCCACCGCCGACGGCACTGCTGCTGGTTCCTGTCGCCCGCCTGGCCCCCCTCAACGCCCTGCGCGTGGCAGCGGGCCTGAGCCTGCTGGGCCTGGGCGGCTCGATTGTGCTGCTGGCGCGGATTCTCAGCTGGAGCGCGCTGGACGCGGCGGTGTTGGTGCTGCTGTCGGGCAACGCCATCCTGGCCGCGCTGCGTCTTGGGCAACCCTATATCCTGGTGTCGGCATGCTGCATTCTCGGTTACTACCTGCACGTGAGGCACAGGCCATGGCTGGCGGGGCTGTCGCTGGGACTTTTTACGCCGCTCAAGTATTTCCCCGTCGTCATGCTCGGCTACTTCGCGTTTCGCAGACAGTGGCGGCTGGTCGCGGGAGGAGCGCTCGCGACCGTCGCCGTGACGCTGTTGAGCATTGCAGTGCTGGGGTGGAAAATCCATGTGGAGTTCCTCACCTCCGTCCTCGGCAGCCATCTGACCGCCAGGCTCAGCATGCAGGATCCCTTCACTGCAAACTTCCAGTCATTCGACACCCTGTTCCGACGCCTGTTCGTGTTCGACGCACTCGCCAACCCCCGACCCCTGATGCCGGCCGCGTGGCTCGCGCCCGCGTGCCTCGTTGCCACGAAGGCGGTGATCCTGGTCGTGCTGCTCGCGACGCTGTTGCAGCTTGCCCGTCGGCAGGGCGCATCAGCCACTGCTCCAGCGATCGGACTGTTGGGAATTACGACGTTGCTGCTGGCACCTGCGACTGCCACGTACCACATGGTGCTGTTGTGGCTGCCGGTGGGCCTGCTGGGCAACTTCTTCCTGCGCGCGCGCGCGGTCGCGTGTGCCTGGCTGGTGCTCGGCGGCTATGCACTCATCGGCTTCTTCCCGTTTCGGTTCGTGGCGCCTTTTGAAGGGCGCGGGGGGCTCACGGTGCTCGCCTATCCGCGACTGTTCCTGCTGCTGGCGATGTTCGTGGCGAGCGTGTATGGCCTGTGGAGGTACTCAGGCGCCCAACAGGATGCGGACCCGCTGCGGGTCAATACGGACAGCGGCGCTGCCGCCCCAACATGAGCCGCAATGATCCGCTGACGCGCCTGGCCGATACGCGCGCGGCCTTCGACAGCGTGGCCGCCGGGTATGACGGTCCGCGCGGCAACAACGCGCTCATCCAGGACATGCGCGCGGAGATGTGGCGTTGGCTGGATCTCTCGTTCGCGAGCGGCAGCCGCCTGCTCGATGTCGGCTGCGGCACGGGGCTGGATGCCGTCCGACTTGCACGCTGCGGGCACCACGTGGTCGCCACCGACTGGTCGCCGGAGATGGTCGCCCGTACCGCTGCCCGCGCGCGCGAAGAGACGCTGTCCGAGCGTGTCGAGGCGCGAGTGGTCGGCGCTCACGAGCTGGCGCGGCTCGAGGGCGCCGGCACATTTGACGGCGGGTATTCCAACCTCGGTCCGCTCAACTGCGTACCCGACCTGACCGAGGTGTCGGCGGCCTGCGCGCGCCTGCTGCGCCCCGGTGGTGTGCTGGTGTTCACGGTGATCGGCCGGCTGTGTCCGTGGGAGATTGCCCATTACCTTCGGCGCGGGCGCTGGTCGCGGGTGAGGGTGCGCTTTGCCCGCGAGGCGGTGCCGGTCAGCATGAACCAGCACACGATCTGGACGCGCTACTACACGCCACGCGAATTCCAGCGCTCATTCGCGCGCCACTTCACGCTGGTGCATTACCGCGGCCTGTGCGTATTTGCCCCGCCGCCATATCTCAGCGTGCTACGCGAGGAGCATCGGCGGCTCTATGAATGGTTGTGGCGGATGGATCGGCATACGGCGGGCTGGCCCGTGCTGCGCGCGCTGGGCGATCACTTTCTGATGGTCATGAGGAAGCGTTGAGCGCCGCTGGCAACCCTGAGCCGCGAGCGGGCGGCCAGCCACGCGGAACGCTGCTGACGGCCGCAAACCAACACGAGCTCCTGCCCCTCGCCGTGCTGTTGCTGCTCGGAGCCGGTGCCTTCGCGCACCTGATGGCCGTGCCGGCGTTCGAGGATGAGGGCTCGCAACTGCGCCTGATCTGGCGGGCACTGGAGGCCGGCGAATGGCTGGCGCCGCTCGCTGACGGCAAGCCGCTGGAGACGTGGCTGATGGTGCCATTGGCACTGCTCACGCCGTGGCCGCTCGCCGCGATCCGCGCGCTGCACGTTCTCGCCGGGATGATCACCATCGTGCTGACGTATCGGCTGGCGCTCCGGGTCGGCGATCGCGGCAGCGCCTTTGCGAGCGGCGTGCTGCTCGCCGTCTGTCCATTTCTCGTGTACCTGGAGCGGTTCGCCCTCGCCGACACTCTGCTGTGCGCCGCCGGCACCGGCGTACTGCTGAGTGTCAGCAAGCTCCTTGAATCACCAACCCGGCGAGGCGCTGCGACGCTCGCTGTCACGCTGGTGCTGGCAGCGCTCTGCAAGCTGCCGGTCGGTTTTTTCTTCCTGGCAGCGCTGCCGCTGACACTGCCGTTCATGCCCGACAGGGACCGCGCCGCCCTGCTTCGGCCGGACGTGCTCCGCCGCCTTCTTGGCGCGCATGCACCTGCAGTGCTCCTCGCGCTCCTCATGGCTGGCGTGGCGCTCGTGCGTGTGCTCCACGGCCGCTCACCCGGGTTTGGGCTGCAGGACCTCATGGGCATCGGCATGGGTTGGTTCGCTTCCATCGCGGCGGTGATCGGCGTGCCGCGCCCCAGCCTGATCGGTGAGCTCGCCACGCAACTGTCGTGGCCGGTCGTGGCCGCAGGACTGATTGGTCTGGTTGCCAGCGGGCTGCTGAATGACTGGCGGCAGAGATGGCTCATCGCCATGGGCGCGGTTCCCGCGCTCGCGATCGGCTGTCTTGCCGAGTTCTGGTTTTCCCGCTATCTGCTGTTCACGCTTCCGCCACTCATCATCGCCGCTACCTGCGGCTGGCGCGCCCTGGCGCTGCGCGCCGGGCGCTTGCGCCCCTTCGTCGGGACTGTAGTGTTCGTTGTGTGCTTCGGGCTCATGGCCCGACAATCTGCGCGCATCGTCCTCGATCCCCTCGCGGCCCGCTGGTCACCGACAGACCGGTTTCAGTACTTTGAAGGGTGGAGCTCGGGCTATGGCTACCCGGAGGCAGCGCGGTTGCTCCTGAGTGCTCCGCGGGTGCCAGCGATGATCTACTCGCTCGACGGTCACAGCGCGTACCAGCTGCGTACTTACTTGCCGCCGCAATGGCGGGCGCGCGTGCAACCGATCTTCTACGCGGACGATGGCCGCACACTGCCGGGTTCCGCAGCCCGCCGCGCGAATCTGCTGAGTCACACGCCAGCATGGATCATCGTGCCCGAGCCGTTGTTGCAGACGTATCTGACATCGAGTCTGGGAGAGCAGTCGGCTGATGAGATCGCGTTGCGCCAGGTTGCGCGGTTCGCCAAGCCCGGCGCACGCGCGCAACTGGCCATCTACGAGGTTACCGGCCGTTAGCCGGCGATGCGGGCCGTGCCGCGCTACGGCACAGGCGCGGCGTTCCCTGCAGCCCTTGCAAACGCACACTGCCGTTCACGTAAGATCTGTGTGGCATGAGCGGCGAGCGCCCCTATGAGACCCATACCGGGTGGGTTTACTTCCAGCGCATCACCTCGCGGGAAGTGAATCGGCGGGTCCGTGCGACCTTTCAGGAGCTCGTGCTGCGAATCGCGCCACCCGGTGCCACGTTGTTCGATTTTGGAGCGGGTCCGGGAATCGACGCCAGGTTCTTTGCCGAGCGCGGCTTCAGCGTCGACGCCTACGACGTCGACCTCAGGATGTGTGAAACATTCGCGGTGTACTGCCGCGAGTTCATCGACTCGGGACGAGTCACACTCGACCACAGCGGCTACCGCGAGTTCCTTGCCCGCAAGACTCCGGCCTCGGGCCGCTTGGCCGAACTGGTGATCTCGAATTTTGCGCCCCTCAGCCAGGTCGTCGTGCTGCCGGAGTTGTTCGAAAAATTCCACGCCCTCACGACTCCGACCGGCAAGCTGCTGCTCAGCGTTCTCACGCCGTTTTACCTCGGCGACATGCAGAGCGGCTGGTGGTGGCGCCACCTGCCGCGTCTGTGCTGGACGGGCCACGCCCACCTGCGGACCGGCGGCGCCCCGCCGCATACCCGGCGCCGACTCGCGGATTTTCGCGCGTCGAGCCTGCCGTACTTCCGGCTCACTCACGTCTTTCCCGGCCTGGTACCCGACCCAAAGCGACCGCCCGCCGGGATCGACATGGATCGGCCGGGCCCCGGCGCCTGGCTGCGCCTGGCTCCGTCGCAGTTCATGATCCTGCTGCTCGAGAAGCGACACCCGGCGCAGTCTTTGGCCGCGGGGGCCGGGGTGGCGGCGTCTGCGAGGCATCAGGGATGACCGCGCCGCTCACGCTGCCCAATTTCTTCATCGTCGGTGCGCCCAAGGCCGGGACCACCTCGCTCTGGACCTGTCTCGATCAGCATCCCCAGATCTTCATGTGTCCGCTGAAGGAGCCGAGCTACTTCGCCTCCGAGCTGCGGCCGGAGAACTTCACCGACGAGATGCGGCCGCGCATCGACCGCGAGATGCGGGCCCTGCAGCGCTATTTGCACGGCGACCTGCGGACGAAGCGCTTTGGCGGTCTGGTATCCAACTGGGAGGAGTACTTGAGTCTGTATCGCAACGCCGGTGACGAGCGTGCCATCGGCGAGGCCACCGCGAGCTATCTGTGGTCGGCCACCGCGGCACGCAACATCGCCGCGCGCATCCCGCACGCGCGCATCATCATCAACCTCAGAAATCCGGTAGACCGCGCCTACTCGCAGTACCTGCAGATGTTGACCGCGGGGGTGTTTCGCGGCACGTTTCGTGAGCTGCTCGCGGCGAGTCTCGATTGCCGTGACCAGCGGCTGGGAATCACCTGGCCGCTGCTGGACTATGGCCGCTACGCTCCCCAGCTCGAGCGCTACTTCAGCGAGTTTCCGCGCTCGCAGATCCACATCTCGTACTACGAGGAGCTGCAGCGCTCGCCGCAGCGGCTGATGGCGCAGCTGCTCACGTTTCTCGGCGTGGACGCGGACTTCGTCCCGGACCTGTCACGGCGTCATCACGAGCCTTCAGTTCCGCGGCTCAACACCCTGGCCTACCTCCTCAAGAGGTCAGGCGCGTGGCCGTATCTGCGCCGCCTCGCCCCTGCGCCGCTCGGTCCGCGGCTGCGCTCGCTCGCGGTGCGCGGAGGCCGCTCGCTGCAGATGCGGCCCGCGGATCGAGCGTTCCTCACGAACTACTACCGTGAGGACATTGCCAGGCTGGCGGTGCTGCTGAACCGCGACCTGTCCTGCTGGCTCGACGCCGGCGAGGCGGCCCCGCTCCTCGCGCCGGGGTGAGTGTCGGCCGGCCGCTCGCTGGCGCGCGTGACGTAGCGCACCGCGATCTCCACGCCGCCCGCGGCCGGGCGCACGCTCAGTACGCGAAGTACGGCGCGGTGCCGCTCGAGGGGTCGCCGAAGCCCAGGTAGACGTGCTTGCCGAAGAAGAACGGCAACCCGAGGTCGAGCGATTTGGGATCCGGGTTGGGGCCACCCAAGTCCGGAAACGCGGTGCCCGAGGCATTGGCGTTGAACATGTTGACGGCATTGTCAACGGTGAAATCCGCCGCGAGGTTGCCGCTGCCGAGTGTGGCGTTCTGCGCCGTCGCGGCGCTCGGACAGAAGAAGCCGTTGTTGGGGGCAGCACATACCGGCAGCGAGCTTGCGAAGAAATTGCCGTTCGAGCCGCTGTCGAGATAGCTGTCGGGGAGGCTGTTGCCGTTCAGCGTGGCGGCGATGTAGCCGGTCTGGGGATCCGCCGGCAGCTTCGTCGCGTTTCCCAGTCCGTTGTTACTCTGGGTGCCGATCCCGAATGCCAGCAGTCCACCGCTCGGGTTCGCCGCACCTCCTGAGGCCACCGTGGGCAGCACGATGATCACCCCGTTGTTGTCCTTGGCGAACTTGGTGGCGGGGTTCGGCACTATTTGCGCGAGCGAGGTCGTGGTGGTCTGGGTGCAGACGCCGCTCACACAGCTGTAGTAAGTGCTGGAGCCTCCCGGGTCACAGGTGGAGGTGGCCAGGCAGTCGTTCTGGAAGGGACCGACGCCAAGGATGCCGTTGGCACCGAAGCTCGGGACGGTGTTCTCCGTCACGAGCGGGGGTGCCGGGACGCAGGACGGATTGGCCTTGGACGGGTCCCCGGCGGCGGCCGCGCCGATGACCTGAATGTTGACACCCGCGGCGCTCTCGCCGGAGACCGGCAACGTGATGTCGGCGGTGGCGACCGACCCCCAGCTGAAGCCATCAGCGAACTGCTGGCACTCGGCGAGCGGGTTGCCGCTCGCGTCTGTGACCGGCTTCAGCGCCACGGTGAGCTCGCCGCCACCGGGGCCGACGCTGCCGCCGGCGATGATCCGCAGTCCTACCGAACCGGTGTCGACTTCCACGTGGTCGATGGTGTTACAGCTCGTGGTGCTGCCCGGAGCGCAGATCTTCACGCTGACGAATGCGGTGTTGACCGCGGGGATGGTCAGCGCCGACGGCCCACCGTCCTGGGAAATGCTCTCGACGTTTGGCGGCCCGGCGCTCAGGCCGCTGGGTGGTGGTGGCGGCGGCGGTGGTGTCGTGCTGCCGCCACCACCCCCGCCGCCGCAGCCGGCGATGCACACCAGGGGAATCAGAGCCAGAGCAGAGAGTTTAAGCACGGAGTGTCCCTCGTCCGTCGGGGGCGACTAGTTGATATCGCTCAGGGAAAAATTCTGCGGCACGAGCGTTGGCACCCACGCACGTCCGAAGAAAGCGCGCGCATGGCCGCTCGACTGCATCATCACCTCCGGAGCTGCGACGCTCAGGCGATGGTGGTTGTAGTGCGGCCGGCTCACGGCCTGCCCCAGTTGCGCCGAGTAGGGCCCGAGCAGCTGGCCCAGGTCCGGGATGCCGGGGCCGCGCCAGCTCACGGCGAACACCTTGCCGGAAGGCGAGACGTATTCGCGCACCACGATGCCCGCCGGTGTGCGGATCTCGTGCACGGTGTAATCGACCGTGGGCGTTGCGTGCAGTGCGCCCTTCATCTTCGCGCGGTCCGCCTCGACGGAGGTGGCGTCTCCACCGAGCGCTGCCAGCGCGGGTGCGGACACGCAGGCGACAACCATCGAACAAATCAGAGTGCGGCGGAGCTTCATTCTGGACATCCTCCCAAACCGTCGTGTCATTCTGCCTGAGGAAACGACATTCCGCGCGCGGTGTCTTCAGTTCGCGACGCAATCGACCCAGTGTTGGGCGGCCGGAACATGCAGGGCAGAGCGTTCAGGCCGCGAAAGCGTTGACTGTGCGCTGTTCAGGGGAGGTTCAGGTCAGTGCCGGCGCCGAACCGCTCAGCTTCGCTGCCGGGTCTGCCCGCGGCGGGACATTGGTCCCAAAATCGCCTTAACGAAACTGCTTGTAGCCTTATTCGTCAATCCGTTAGCATTCGCCCCCCCAATTCGGAGCGGTAGTTCAGCTGGTTAGAATACCGGCCTGTCACGCCGGGGGTCGCGGGTTCGAGTCCCGTCCGCTCCGCCACATTCCCCTATAGCCGGTCAGTCCCACACATGCTTCAGAGGATCCGAGACAGTCTGCAGGGCCAGCGATGGCTCGCCTACCTGGTGCTGGGCGCCCTCGCCCTGGTGTTCGCCGCCTGGGGCGCCTACGGCATCGTGAACCTGAATTTCGGCGGCTCGAACTATGCCGCAGAGGCGAACGGCGCCAAGGTCTCTCTGGAGGAGGCGCACAGCGTGTGGCTCCGCCAGCAGTCGCAGTGGCAGCAGCGCCTGGGCGGCGCCGACATGCCCCCGGCGCTGCGCACGCGGCTTCAGGACCAGGTGCTCGAGGCCCTCATCGGCAACGCGCTGATTACCCAGCGTACGTACGATCTCGGCTACCGGGTGAGCCACGAGCAGCTGCGCCAGGCCGTCCAGGGTGAGCCGGCGTTTCAGGTCGACGGCCAGTATTCCCCCGAGGCCGCCAAGGCGGCGCTTGCCCAGGCGGGCATCTCGCTCGACGCCTACGAGCAGCAGCTGCGAACCGAGGTGCAGCGCTCGCAGCTCGAGGGCGGCATCCAGGCGTCGGACTTTCTCACTGCACGCGAGCTCGCGAGGCTCACCGATCTCGAGGACCAGGAACGTGAGATCCGCTATCTCGTGCTGCCGGCGGAGCGCTACAAGGCCGCAGTCAAGGTCGATGACGCTGCGGTGCAGGCTTATTACAAGGCCAACCTGGCGCAGTTCATGACCCCCGAGAGCGCGCACCTGCAGTTCGCGGAGCTGCGTCTCGAGGCGCTCGCGGCACAACAGCCGGTGAGCGATGCGGACCTGCACGCCGCCTACGAGAAGGACAGGAGCCGCCTCGAAGTGCCTGAGAAACGCCACGCGCGCCACATACTCATCACTGGCAAGGACGACGCCGCCGCGCTCGCTCAGGCGCAACAGGTGCTGGCATTGGCGAAGTCCGGCAAGGATTTCGGCGAGCTGGCCCGGCAGTACTCGCAGGACCCCGGCTCGGCGAAAAACGCCGGGGATCTCGGCTGGACCGATCGCGCGAGCTTCGTGAAGCCGTTTGCCGACGCACTCTTTGGCATGCAGATCGGCCAGATCCAGGGCCCGGTGAAGACGCAGTTCGGCTACCACATCATCCGCCTCGATGAGATTCAGCCCGGCAAGGCGAAGTCCTTCGAAGAGGCGCGGCCCGAGCTGGAAGCGCAAGTGCGCCGCAACCGCGCGACCGACCGCTTCGGCGAGCTCCAGGAACAGCTGCAGACCAGGCTCGGGGACCCCGGCGTCGACCTCGCCGCGCTCGCTCAGCAATACGGCCTGCAGCAGGGAGAGGTGCCGCAGTTCGCCAAGGGCGCCGGTGCTGAGCCCCTCGGCCCCGCCGCGCAGCTGCAGGACCTGGTGTTCGGCGATCCGCCGCTCGCCGTGGGCAAGCTCGGCGGCCCGGTGCTGCTCGGTGATGACCGGCTGGTGATCGTGAAGCTCCTCGAGCATCGCAAGCCACAACCGCAGCCCCTTGCCGAGGTTCGCGACAGCATCGTTGCCGCGCTCACCCGGCAGCAGGAAACGCAGGCCGCACTGGCAGCGGCGCAGAGCGCTCGTACCCGGCTCGGTGGCGGCGCCGCCTTCGATACGATCGCGCAGGAGCTCAAGGTGAATGCCGATCCCGCTCACTTCGTCGGCCGGCGCGATCCGTCCGTTCCGGCGCAGCTGCGCGAAGCCGCCTTCGCGCTGCCCCTGCCTAAGGGCAGACCTGAGTTCAGCGTGGTGTCGCTCAGTGACGGTGGCGCTGCGGTCCTCGAGGTGAGCCAAGTCCGCACCGCCGCCGCGCATGACAGCAAGGCACAGGCCGATCGTGCGGTGCAGGAAGCTAACCGCCTTGGTGAGGCGGACGCCGTCGCTTACCTCCAGGAGGTGCGCCGCACCGCCGACGTGCGCAAGAACCCGAAGGCGTTCGAGTAACGCTTAACCTTCGGCCTCGAGCGGGAAGCTCATGCCGACGGTGCTGAAACCACCGTCGACGTAGAGGATCTCCCCGGTGATGCCGGCGGCGAGATCCGAGCACAGGAAAGCCGCGGCGTTGCCCACATCCTCCAGCGTGACATTGCGCTTGAGCGGTGCGACTTCCGCCACCCTGGTCAGCATCTTGCGAAAACCCGGGATGCCTGCCGCAGCAAGGGTCTTGATGGGTCCGGCCGAGATGCCATTGACGCGGATACCCTCGGGCCCCAGGTCCGCCGCGAGAAAGCGCACGTTCGCCTCCAGGCTCGCCTTGGCGAGCCCCATGACGTTGTAGCCCGGGATCGAGCGCAGCGCGCCGAGATAGGACAATGTCAGCAGCGCGCCGCGACGGCCCCTCATCAGCGGCTGGGCCCGCTGGGCGAGCGCGGTGAGGCTGTAACTCGACACGTCGTGGGCGATGCGGAAGCCTTCGCGGCTGGTCGCCTGCACGAACGAGCCGGTCAGGGCTTCGCGCGGCGCGTAGGCCACGGCGTGCACCACGATGTCGAGCTGCCCCCATGCGCGTTTCAGCAGATCGAATGCCGCGTCGCACTGGCCGTCGACCGTCACGTCGAGCGGCAGGGTGAGGCGTGCACCGAGCGAGGCGGCCAGAGGCTCGACGCGCTCCTTCATCCTGTCGTTCAGGTAGGAGAAGGCGAGCTCCGCGCCCTCGCGGTGCATCGCCTGCGCGATACCGAAGGCGATGGAGCGATCCGTTGCCACGCCCACGATGAGGGCGCGCTTGTCAGCGAGAAAACCCATGATGTCAGGCCTCCGGGCGCGGATTATGCCGGAAACACGGCCCCAGTTAAGCGGCGAACCGGGATTTCAGCCGTGGCGTGAGTTCAGGTGGATGCGCAGCTTCTGGCCGGTGTGGATGTGCGAGTGTGCGCTCAGCCCGTTCCAGGCGAGAAGTTGCGGCACGCTGCACTGGAACAGCTCCGCGATCAGCGACACGGTGTCGCCCTCGCGCACGGTGTACTCGACGCGGCGGTGTCGCACCGCGTGTCCGCTCGCCCCCGTTGACAGCCGGATGTGCTGTCCGGCCTTTAGCGGATCACCCGGATGCATGCCGTTCAGCACGGCGAGCGTATTCACGTTCATGCCGTGGCGGCGCGCGATGGTCCACAGCGAGTCCCCGCGGCGCACCACCTGCACGTGTGCGCGCTCGATGCGGCCGTGGCCATCGGCGCGTGCCGCGGCGAGCATCACCTTGGCGGGCAAGTCGGGCACCGCGCTCGGCACACGCAGGTCGTCGCCCACCGCGAGGCCTCCCGTGGGCATGTCGTTCAGCTCACGGATCACGTTCACGCTGGTATGGAAGTATCGCGCGACGGAGGCGATCGAATCGCCGCGTTTCACGAGGTAGTGTGTCGCGCCGAGCCGCTGATCCGCACTGAGCTGCGCCACGTTCTCGGCGAACACGTCCGCCGCGGGGGCCGGCAACAGCAGGAAGTGGGGGCCGCCCGGATCGGTCGCCCAGCGGTGAAAGGCCGGATTGAGCTCATAGAGGTCCTCGGGGCTGACGCCGGCGATCTCGGCGGCGAGCCTGAGGTTGATCTGCCCTCCGGTGGGCACGCGGGCGAAGTACGCTTGGTTCGGAATCCGGCTGATGGCGAGCCCGAAGCTTTCGGGATCCTGCACCAGGCGCTTCATGGCGAGCAGCTTCGGCACGTAGGCGCGCGTCTCGCGCGGCAGCCACAGGTCCCAGAAATCGACCGGCCGGCCGGCGGCGCGGTTCATGTCGACCGCCCGCTCCACCAGCGCTTCTCCGCAGTTGTAGGCAGCGATGGCGAGCAGCCAGTCGCCGCCGAACTCATCGTGCAGCGACTGCAGATAGTCGAGCGCCGCGCGCGTCGACTCGACGATGTCGCGGCGGCCGTCATACCACCAGTCCTGTTTCAGGCCGTACTT
>Ga0123355_10010581_pt1 | contig 14161 bp, 12 predicted proteins | sample TergutEmb28metaG_3_FD_89872 | JGI IMG/M metagenome (GOLD analysis project Ga0123355, IMG submission 89872) | Embiratermes neotenicus P1 segment gut microbial communities from Petit-Saut dam, French Guiana - Emb289 P1 | ecosystem: Host-associated > Arthropoda: Insects > Digestive system > Gut ... | reverse complement strand
TGGTGCAGTTTTTGTTATGCGTATATCTGCATATGGGGGCGGCGGCGGTGGTGGTGGGGGAGGAGGAGGGGTGGTGGCTGGCGTCCAGCTGGCGGTGAAGGTCATATCGCCCGTTGGTATTATAAGCCCCACTGCCAAAGACGTTAAGCCTGATGCACCTGCAGGTGTGGTTTGCGTCCAGCCTGCGAAGGTGTATCCATCACGCTGGGGTGTTGTAACTACTCCATGAAACACTATAGTGTTGCCGTTTACAACATTTATGCTTGATGGCATATTTGTTACATCATCTAAAGCCGCACCTGGCAAGAAAGTAACGCCATGAGGGTTAACTTGCGTTTCAACTGGAGGTGTTGTTATTGGCGGCGGAGTGATGCCCCCAATAGCAGGTCTTTGCAACGCCGCACTATTGCTTACGGTAGAGCCTGCAGCTGTTGTTAAAGCCTCTGCAGAAAACCTTATCTCCGTTATATTTGGGGTGGTGGCGTTAGCTGCGGCGGGTAGGTTGTGTAAGGTTACCGTTAAGACGCCCCCTGATACACCTGTTGGCAGGGTGTAAGAAAATGTGGCGGCAGATGGAGCTAAAGCCACGCCATTTCTATATACCGCAAAGGTATCAGGTAAAAACCTTACTCTATTGTCTATTGCGTCGGTTATAACAAAGTCGCCAGGCAGGGCATGCTCATTGTTGTTGGCTATTGTTATCACATATTGGATGCTCTCGCCTACATTTATAGGCCCTGCCGTGGGGGATGTTTTTGTGAAAGCTGGAGCTCCAAGGGCTGACCACACAGCGGTAAACGTCATATCTTGCGTAACCACAACATTGCCTATGGTTGCCGTTTGCTCTATACCACCGCCAGACGGGGCGGTTTGTTGCCAACCGCCAAAGATGTAGCCTGAGCGTGTTGGCTGGCTAACTGCACCGCCATTTGGTGCTTGTGCGTTATATATGGTGCTGTTGTGGGCCACGCTTCTATTGGCTGGCATATTGGACACGCCCGCATCAGCCCCTGGCAAGAAAGTAACGGCCGCAGGGCCTCTTAAACCAATGTTCACCCCATTCCAGCTCCAGTTGGCTGTGTTTGTGCTTGCTTGCACGCCTACCGTTGTGGCGTTGGCATGGCTTGCAGGTATGGTGATGCCCGCACCTTGGTTGGTAAAGCGTAACGCAGCATCTGCCTCTGGGTTGGTTATTACAAGATTAACAGCTTGACCCACATCCATGCCATAGATGCGGAAAGAGCCTATAGGTGCAGTGGCGGATGATGTGGCCTGCATTATAAAATCGCCAGTGGCTGCATCATAAGCACGTATGGTTACGCCCGCCCTGCCTAGCTCGCCACTATCAAGCACGCCGTTGCCGTTTGTGTCGGTGAAGATTGCACCTTGCACCTCGCCAAGGGTGAGGCGTATGCCCATATCAAAACCACGCCTATGCATGGTTGCCATTGAAGAGCTGCTAAACATGCGAGGGTTATAAATATTTTCGCTTCTATCCCACAGGGTGGCGTTTTGCATTATCGATTCCCAATCAGGCACCATGCGGAAGTAAAAACTTTCGCTTGCCCCCACCGCAATAGGCATGCCATCTATACGCTCTATTAAGATAGAATAGACATCTGCCCAATCCGAAGGGTCAACACTATCTAGCCATGTTGCTCCCCCTCGTGTTTCGCTATGGGTTGTTGCGTAACGTACCCTATACCCTGCTGGCAAGCTGCCAACCAAGCCAGCAAAGTGCATATCAAAGCCAAATGGGTTAGCTTGAAAATACCCGCCAGCGGTTGCCCCTTGCCTTGGTATTGGTATAATGGCGTAAAAGTCATTAACAACTACTTCAGAGTTGTTTGTCATGGTGATGCGAACGTCAACCTCATCGCCATTTATAATCTCTAACATGCTGTCAGGGTTTGCTGGGTTAAAAAACCCAAAAGTGCCAGTTGTGCCGTTACGCACTAGGGCAACTTCACTACCTACAAGCACTTCAGAAAAGCCTACAAGGTTTATAGTGCCGCTGCCAGCCACCACCACTTGGTTAGCGGTGCCAAAATGAAAGGTGCTGTTGTTAAGGGTTCTTGTAGAGCCAGCTGTTGCGATGTTTTCATCCATAACCCTAGCCATAAAAACATCATTTAAAGCCAAAGGCCCCGTTCTAGCTGTTGGTGGAATAAATGCAGACATGTACACCCTTAAGCTATATGCCCCAAAGCCGCCACTAAACCACCCAACAACGGCCTCTGGCACTCTTAAGCGATAAACTGTAGCACCGCTAGAGTCTACTATCTCTTCAACCGTTACGTCATTTGGGCCAGCTGGTGCGGTTAAAATTGTGCCGTCTGCCACACTCCACGTTCTGCCCATATTCCTTACCACGATGGAGTTTATGTCAATATCAATTTGCCCTTGAGGAGAACGCAAATAAACATAAAACCCTTCTGCCCCAAACATTTGCGTGCCGCTGGCAGCACCATTTGTTCTACTAAGGCTAAAAACTATATTGTCAACGGTTGAGCCTGCGTTTATAGTGCCGCTAAAGTTGCTTATGCCTGCATTAAGCGTCATTTGAGGCACAGCGGCTGAGGCGATTGCAGATGTTGTTGCACGGGTGTAGAGGGTGCTTGAAACATCATCTCTATCACCATTTGGAGTGTTGCCTGTTAAAACGTTAGCTCTCTCACCAGCATATACACTAGCAGGGAGAGAAGTGTTAGGAGGCACTTCTCCAAACAATCGCCCATAATATATAAATGTTTGGTGTATTTCAGGGCTGTTAAAGCCAAAGTTGTGGTTGTATAGGGAGTTTACCGATACATCACCTGCAAGCTCATAATACAAAGATACAATAAACTCATCTGAATTTAAAAGATAGTGAGCTGGAAGCCAATTGGAAGCGTGAGGCACAAAGCTTATATCTACGCTAGCAAAAGGTCGGTTAGCATTATGAGGGTTGGTGATGCCTATTGGGCCATCTATGCGGATTTGCCTTTCGCTGCCTGCTACCCACTCTCCATGAGTGCCTGCAGACATATCTCTTGTCATTACATTTACAACAATGTTCTCAATGCCGTTTGCACCAGCTGGCAAGCGAAAGCCTTGTATGCCTTTATAGTTTAAAGTGTCGTTAGGAAAATAAACAAACACGGCTTGGTTTGTCAAAGGCTCTAAAAAGCTATTTTCAATTCTAAAGCCCCCCATTGGTGCTAAAGGGACAGGCGAGGGAAAGCGAGATAAAGTGTTAACGCCAGTTAAAGGCAATACAGTTAATCTATTTAGGTGAGGCTGGGGTATCCTAACTCTAAAGCTCCCTGATGGGCTCATGCCGCTTACATTAGCGGCAGGGGATGCCTCGCCTAGGGGTATAACCTCAAGTGTGCCAGCTTCAAAAACCGATATATAAAGCCCAAGTGCCCCAGGGGTTGGCAGTGCATCTTCACATATAGTGCCTTCTATTCTAAATTGTGTAGACACGTTGCCAACGGCGATAAGGTTAGCACCAGTTAATATTATATCTAATAAATAATAATCTCCACCCCCATCTCTCACCTCATAGTTAAAAGTGTTGGCTGTTAAGTTATGAGAAGTGCCGATAGGGTGTGCCGTAAGCATTGGAAGGCCTGTGATAGCATCACTACCCACAACCCACTTAGGCACTCTAACCGTGAAGGTTATACGCTCATGCAGCAGCTGCTGGTTAAAACGTGCAGGGTTTTGGTTTAGTTGAGGTGTAGTGCCTGGGGCGGTGCGATGAATAGATAAGCTATGCCCCCAAGTTTGCCCTGGTGCTCTATCTTGTGAAGTGTGAGAGCCTTGGTTTGGTTGAAACCTTAAGCTCAAGCCAGCATTGCCAGAAAATTGATATCTATATAATGCCTGCTCTTGAGTAACAGCCCCGTCTTCATACACTTTCACCCTTATGGGGTTTTCTCTAAACCCTCCGCCAGTTACACCCAAAGCAAAGGCGAAATCTGACGCAATGTCAATACGAAGGTTAAGATTGCTTACCACGGGGGCTATGTTAAAAACAAGCCTGCCCCCGCCTGACCTATATGTGTTTAACAAAGCACCCACAGCTAAAGTGCCAGCCACAACCTGAGGGTGGTCAGCTTGGGCATATTGGCGTATGGCAGGGTTAGGGTGAAACTCTACGCTGTCCACGGCTACGGCAAGGTCCCCCAAAAGGTTGCTAGGGTCAACTGTCCAGCTACTAAACCTTGAACCCTCGCTTGATGGGTTCATGCCTGGGGCGGCTATAAATTGAAAGCCATCATCTAAAGCCACCTCTATTGTGCGGTTAGTAGAGCCTGGCGTGAAGCTGGTGGATATCTCCAATGTTTGAAAAGAGCCAGCAGACGTCCAAATGCCACCGTTAAAAGTAGCGTTAGGCGTGGCAAAGTTGACTACTTGTGCATCATCAAAAAACCCCTCTAGCGTAACGTCTAGCCCGCTGCTATGTAGCACAATTGGTATATTGCCCTCTTCTACTTCTTCTTGGCTTATATCCTCATTAAACTCTATTTCTGGTGTATATATTTCGCTATAGCTTTCAGAAATTGCCGTTATCGGCATAATGCCAACCAGCATAATAAAAGCCAAAAGCAATGAAGCTATTCTTTTAAAATTGCTTGTTCGTGCTAAAGTCATCTTTAAAACTCCTTTTTTATATTTTGTGCTTTATTATTTCCCTTTAGGGTTATACTATTTCGCAACTAAAATCCTTGTAAAATCTTGTCTTTTCGCACCAATGCTTCGCTAGAAAAATCTTATTTGCCTTTGGGCAAACTGCGATTTATCCAACTTCGCCTTGATGCAAAAATCCTGCGATTTTTAGCAAGGTTTTAATTGCGAAATAGTATTAATCCATCCAAAAAAGAAGGTCTGCTATATCTTGTGGCATTGTGGAGCTTTCAAAAAACTCAAACCTCATACGCCAGCCACCACCATCTTCGTGGATAGACGTGCCTATCAAAATGTCGCCGCTGCCTTCGTTTACCACATAAAACCTAAGAAGCTCCCCTAAAAAGATACGCATCTGCCGCTCAAACATAAAGCCAAAACGGCTAATTATGCCTGCCACGTCTTCATGGTTTCTTGCGGCCTCCAAAGCTAATAAAATCTCTTGTGTTCTATCTATAGGCGTGTCATCATCAGGCATTGACTCTTCAAGCTCCGCCTCTGGCTCTTCGATAGGCTCTAGCTCTTGATAAAGCTCCACTTCATATTGAGTTAGCTCTTCTTCCTCAATCTCAAGCTCAGGTGCCTCTTCCAAAGGCAGCTCGTAAGCCTGCTCTTCATAGCTTACCGAATCAAAATCTACCACTTTAGGCGAGGGAAGCTTAAAATATTCCTCCTCCTTATCTATTTTCAACTCATATACGTTAGCTTCATAAGCAGGCTCATATGCTTGGTACTCCCCATCATACGCTTGCGGAGAGAAGTATAAAGCCGCAGCCACAATACCCACAGCAACCGCAACGCAGGATGCAACAGCATATGTGAAGACAGGCTTGGCGGCAGAGGAGGGAGAGGCATTAACCACGCTTGTGTAGCCTGCAGCAAAGGCTTGCTCCTCCGCAAGAAACAAAGCAGCAAGGGGAGCCAAGGCAACCACCTTGTATATTTTGCCTCCCAGCTTAGCTTTTATGGCTTCTCTAGCGGTGTGGAGGATTTTGCGTACGTTTCTATCGGAGCAACTATACATATTTGCGATTTCTTTTGTGCTAAACTCCGCATAATAATACAAATAAATCATTTTCCATTGCTTTTCTGGAAGAGATTTGATTGTAGATAAAAGCTCCTCACGGCTTTCTTTGTTTTGCAAATAATTCTCTGGCAAAAAATCTTCGTCTAAATCGGCTTGATTTTCAGCGTATTTGTCATCATAGGGCAAAATATACCCTTGCATATTTTTGTTGAGCTTTCTATAACACTCATGCACCGCTATTTTTCTTAAATAGGCTAGCAGCGTGTCGGCTCTTAACTCACTTGCTTTTCTAAAGGCAATCAAGAAAGTTTCTTGAATAACATCTTCCATATCTTCTTTATTGTTGCAAAATTTTGAGCATACAAAAACAAGGTATTTATAGCACCTTTTATAAATAGCATCAAAGGCCGACTTGTCGCCATCTTTTAGCTTTTCTATTAAGTCATGAAAATCTTCGTTATTAACTATATTAGAAATCTTACTCAACCCCCTCTCAATTGATTTTACACCTACCAAAGCCGCTGAAATTTATAGATCATATCAATACATCTGCTCTGAAAGCAACATCTCATCAATTAGCAGAAAATCCTCTTCTTCATAATACATAAAGCTTTTGAAAAAACTCAACTTAATATTCAACTTCTCCAGATATAAATTTAAAACAATTATAACATATTCCTTTGACAATTGAACAGCTTTTGCAACATCACTTATAGAGACATCTAATATACAATAAAAATAAATAGCCTGCTTTTCCTCATAGTTAAAATCGTTTAGCAAATCATACATTAAATATCTAATATCATCATGGTCTATAAAAGATTTCGGTATTTTAATTGATTTTAATTGATTTTCGCTTCTAGTTATCATCATCGCAATTGACGCACCCCCTCCCGCTGTTTTTGATTTTTTACATACTTAATATAGGGCGAAATATTTATTTGCGGAACTATTTTTAAAATTAATTATAATTAAAATGCAAAGCACACCAAAAAACCAGCTAATAATCATAGCTGGTTTATATTTGTTGTTGTCCATTAAGCAAGCTTGATGAGGTTTTTGTTATGTGCCAAAAACCAAAATTGTGATGATGAGCGAAGCGATAATGCTAACCACATTGGCAAACAAGGCCCCAAAGAGGGTGTAGCGGGTTTTGGTGATGCCTATGTGAAGAAAGTATACACTAAAAGTATAAAACACCGTCTCGGTGGAAGACATCATGACGGATACAAAGCGACCGATAAAACTGTCTGGCCCGTGGGTGGCGTATACATCAAGCTGCAAACCAGTTGCGGCTGAGGAGGACACAAGACGCATTAAGGTAAGAGGCAAAGCCTCTTCAGGAAAGCCTAGGCGACGGGTTAAAGGGGCTAAAAAGTTTGCAATAAAATCTAGCGTGCCGCTGGCTCGCAAAACCCCTACAGCCACCATCAACCCCACAAGGGTAGGGAAGATGTTGGTGGTGATTTTAACCCCCTCAACCGCCCCGCCTAAAAAGCTATCGTAAACGGGGGCGCGTTTTATAAGGCCATATGCGATAATGCCTACAATGGTGAGGGGTATCATTAGGTCAGAAATAAACAAAACTATATTCAAAACAAGCATCTCCTTGTTAAAAGCATTAAACCTATGGACATTCTATGCTTGTTTGATGTAAAATAGAAATACAAGAAGGGGGGCTTGGCATGATTTCAAAAAAAGACTTATATGACTTTAAAGATAAAAGCCGAGTTTTGTTGCAAACTGAGGATTTTGTTTGTATTTTGCCCCTTGCACCTTTGCGAAGTTATGTTTCAAATTATAATATCACGTTTCCATCAAATATTCTTCTTCCTGATGGGCTTATCTCCGTTCCATCAGGCTGTGCCGCCCTTTCTATAGATGTTTGTGAAGGCGGGGTGGTCGTTAACCTAGATGGACCTGCGGCTAGACCTTTTGCATTTGGAGGTGCGTTTAATAAGCTTAAAATGGTTATAACCATAGAGTTTAAACCCGCTGGCCTCTACGCTTTGCTAGGGGCTGGGCAGCAAGAGATGGTGGATAAAAACTTTTCTTTTAATGAGATAAACCCTAAGTTAGCTAGAATGTTGGCTGATGTGGCAGAGAGGTCAGACAACCTTTGCCAGTTGGTTGAGAGCTTGGACAACCTTTTACTCAATAATTTATACACCCCCTTCAACCCTCATTTTGAGGCGGCGTTGAGGGGCATTGTTACTTGTGATGGAGCTATATCCGTAAAGGCTTTGGCGGAGGAGGTGCATTATAGCCAGCGGCATTTAAATAGGATTTTCAAAGATAGCATAGGCATGAGCATAAAGGCTTTTTCTAGGCTGGTGAGGGTTAACAATGCCATCCGCCTGCTTAAGAAAACAAACAACATCACCCTAATTTCGGATGCGATGGGGTTTTATGATTTATCTCACTTTATGCGTGATTTTAAGGAGGTTTGCGGGGTAACCCCTCAAGAGTATCAAAAAAACATGTCCAATTTTTACATCAACCCCCATAGGTTTTAGGGTATAATGGATTTACTAGTCGACATCCTGAGCTGGATTCAGAATCCCTAACCTTCTTGGATTATGACGACTAGGAGAGGGATCCCGTCTAAAGCACAGGACACGTCAATCTAATTTGCCGATTACTCCAGTTCGTCATTGCGGACTTGTTTCGCCTAAAACCAGGCTCAACCTACGGATCCGCAATCTCAATACACTTATCGCTTTAAAATAAGTGATTGCAAGTAAGGAGATTGCGGATCAAGTCCGCAATGACGAAGGGCGGCAAGAGAAATACAAAACGTGAAGGAGAATTATTTATTATGAGTCAAGATTTTATTGTTAAAGCATCTGAAATTATCAAAGCAAACACAGCCCATGGGGAGAACGGCTTTGGCTTTTGTACCATATCTCTTATTGATGAAGATGGCTTCCCCACCGCTACGGTTGCCACGCCTGCAAAAAGCGACGGCATAAAGTGGATGACATTTGGTGCAATGCTTGATGGCAACAAAGCCAAAAGGGTTGTAAAAAATAACCGAGCAAGCATTTCTTTTGCCACGATGGAGTATGGCATAAACCTGGTTGGTGAGGTGGAGATATTAACCGACAAGGCTATAAAAGACGAAATGTGGTATGATGGCCTTAGTGCCCATTTTGAAACAGGCAAGCCTTGCGACCATAACTATTGCGTGTTAAAGTTTACAACAAAGCGATATAAGTTGTTTTTAGACTTTCAAGAGGTTGAAGGCACATTATAATGATTTAGTATCTTAACTCAAACTATGTTGGCTAGATTAAAATGCAATCCACTATTGCAATATGAAAGCTACCTGTGATAGGATATTACTGTTGCGGAAATTTAGTCAAGGAGGAGAATTTGTAATGAAATTATCAAAAGTTTTAAAAATCGCAGTATCTATGGCGATTGTAGTTGTAGCAATGCTAGCTTTAACTGGATGTGGCAGCAGAGATCTTGTTGGCAGATGGGAGCTTAGCGGCGCATCTTACTTGTCTAACTCTGAGTTTAGAGAATGGCAAGATGGAGAGACGCTACATATTGAGTTTCTTGAGGGCGGCAGAGGCGTAGAAATTTGGGAGTTTGACGGCGAAGAAGAGAGGATTGAGTTTACTTTTAGCTATCTTGAAGATGTGCTTGTTATAGTTGGGGGCTTCTTCTTCCCGGGTACGCATACTTTCGATATATCTGGCTCTACTTTAAGGGTTCATATGTTCCAAAATCATGGCGACTATTACTCATTTAGAAGCAGATAACAACTTAGAATATTGTAAAAGCACCTACCCGTGATTATCATGAGTAGGTGCTTTCTTTTGTTTAAAATTCAGGAAGGGTGATGGTTATTTCCTCATCCGCACCCAGAGAGAAGAAAGTTTTTAGTACTTTTTCAAGGGAAGTTTTAAGGTCATGTCGGGTGGCGGGTGTTGTGGTGTGTATGGGGACATCGGCGAAATGCTGACCATTTATGTGGATTTGAGCGTACCCTATTTGGGTGTCAGCATTAATAGGGGCTTGTATTTGAGTGGGTATTTGAGGGGTTATTTTTACGTCTTCGCTGCTTTTGATGAGGGGTAGGGTTAAGGTGTGGCTGTATGCAAGGTCTAGCTGAGGCGTGCGAGAGCGAACGACGGCTATATGACCTGCAGGCTGGCCTTCGCCTATAACCTCTACCATTTCAAAATTGTCAAAGCCATAGTTTAAAAGGTTTTTAGTGTCTATCCATTTACGCTCTTTGCCCTTAGCACCCCAGCCGCTGGCAAACACCACGGAGATAAGGTTTAAATCTCCCCTTTCGGCCGCACCTACAAAGCAATGCCCAGCCTTGTTTGTAAAGCCAGTTTTAACGCCAAAAGCCCCATCGTACTCGTTAAGAAGGCGGTTTTTGTTGCTGATATCGTGGCTACGCTTGTTGCTTGTGGCGTGGTAGCTTGGGGTGTTTATGATGCTTACAAAAGTGGGGTTTTGCAAGGCATATTGGGCTATTATGGCCATATCATGGGCGGTGGAATGGTGCATGTCTCCATCAAGGCCGCTTGGGGTAGCAAAGTAGGTGTTTGTTGCACCTAGGGCATGGGCTTTGGTTGTCATCATTTTGCAAAAAACCTCTACATCACCGCTTATATGCTCGGCAATGGCCACTGCTGCATCGTTTGAGGATTGCAACATAATGGCATAAAGCAAAGCTTTAAGGGGTATTTCTTCGCCAGCTTGCAGGCTCATGTTCACCTTAGGGGCGGCGGCGGCTCGCTTGCTTACAACAACCACATCATCTAGGTTGCCTTGCTCGATAGCTAAAATAGCTGTCATAATTTTTGTTGTGCTTGCCATTGCAAGCTCTTTGTCTTTGTCTTTCTCCCACAGCACACGGCCGCTATCCATATCTATCAAAACCGCCCCTGCAGCATCTACGCTGGGGGGTTTTATATCTTGCGTAGCGGCCACAGACGCAAAAAAAGCTAAAAGAAAAGCGAAATTTTTCATAATTGATAACCTCGTTTTGTTTTTAGCTTTATTTTGTCTTTTATTGTCGTTTATTATTCATTCTAATTTATTGATTAATTTGATGCAGCATCCACACATAGCCGAAACCATCAGCAAAGACGGCGTTTTTGATGGTTGTGCCTGCTATATCTGCCACGGGGGCTATTTGGGTGCAGCCAGCATCCATAGCTTTTTTAAAGGTTGCTTCAATATCAGGCACGGCTACATTTACCCATATGCACATTATATTGCCGCCCTCTGGGGCAAAAAGCATATGGTCGTGGTTTTCATCAAGTAGGTGAAAAGGCGTGCCATATATGCCAAATATGGCCTCGCTTAGCCCTACGCCTTTGTCAACCACGTCAAACTTTTTAATGTCAAAAATGCTTTCGTATAGCTTTAAAGCGTCCATAGAGTTTTTTACAACCATGCAAATTTCAGCGGCTTTAACCATATCTTTAGTCTCCTAGTGTTTATTTTGGTGATGAAGGTGAGTGGGTAACCTTTCATTTCGTCATTGCGGACTTGATCCGCAATCTCTAGGTTTGCAATTATTGCTTTTAAGCAATTAATATATTGAGATTGCGGATCAAGTCCGCAATGACGAGCTTAAGCGATCAGCAAATTAGATTGACGTGGACTCAGGATGACGGCTTAAGAGGGGTTAATCTTCCAACAAAACCAAGTTTGAGCCATCTCTATAAGGGCTGCGATGGACTGCACCTGCGTTCATGACAAAGCCAAGGCGGTTGTAAAGCTCATCCACAGTTACAAAGATATAGCCCTTTTCCAAAAAATAATCCACAGCCATAATGGCAGCCACAGCCGAGCTTTCGTATATATCGTGAAGCAAAATAACGCTATTTTCTCTATAGTGGCTTATGATATGCTCAAAAACCGCATAAGCATCTTCGTGGTACCAGTCTCTAGGGTCTACACTCCATAAAGATATGGCAAGGTCAAAATATTTAGCGATTTGCAAAACATCTTCATTGTGTGCACCATAAGGCGGGCGAAGCAAGGTAGGTGTTTGGCCTGTTATATTGTACAAAATAGCGTTGGTGGCTGCAATCTCTACATATACATCGTCAAGGCTTATGCGAGTAAAATTACCATGAGAAAAAGAATGATTGCCTATTAGGTGCCCTTCGTTGTGGATTCTCTCGACTATATTAGGGTGGCGGTATGCATAATGCCCTATGAGGAAAAATGTGGCAGGCACGCCTCTCTCGTAGAGGGCATCTAGCAAGAAGGGGGTAACGCTGTGGTGGGGGCCGTCATCAAAAGTTAAAGCTAAAAAAGGCCCTAGGAGGGCTTCTTGCTCTTCTTTGGGTTTATAATCGTATGTTATATGGTCTTCTTCATAATATTTGTTATAATCATGATGGTTGTTGCTGGTTTCGATATTTTGGGTAGGTAGCTCTGCTACAGCTGGGTCAACATCAACACTTGACACTACGTAACCTTGAGGGAAGTTTTCGTAAAAATGATAACCGTTGCTTTCGCAACTAGAAAACACAAAAAGGGACATCATACTGAGACTTAAAAGCCATTTTCTTTTCACAAAAACACCTCACATATTTTCTATTATAATATTCATTATACATCAGCTTTCGATATTATGCAACGCTCTTTTTTTCATTAAAATAGATATTTTTTCGATATCGTCATCATCTGCAAGCTTGTTTTTGCCTTCAAAGCCACAACTATCACATTTATGGATTATTTGCCAGCCTTTTTTGCTATGGGAGACAATGTCGATGGGTCGCAAAACACCGTGGCAATCGCTTTGCCTATCTCCAGGCGAAATGTCTAAATGCAAAGAAAACAAACAAAAAGGGCAATGGTTGCGTATTGTGCCTTTTTTGATTGCTTGTACGTCTAAACCGCAATTTACACATATAAAGCTACTGTTTTCTGTTTTTCGTCCCATATTAGACCTCCACAGAAATTAAATTCCGTCGCCTTTTCGGCTTATTTCTCACTAGGCTTTGTTGTACCCTCCTAACAAAAGCTTTGGCTTTGCGTCGTCGGATACGCCTCGCCTAGCGATAAAACGCTCAAAAATCCGACAAAATTTAATTCCCATGGAGGTCTATTTATTATACACATTGGCGAGGCAAATAGCAATCTCAAAAATTTTGAAAAGATTGTATAATTATCTTGAAAAAAATGCATAATACATTTGAAAATATTTCTAAGGAGGAAACAAAACATGACAGGTTTGACACAAATGGAAGTTAGCTCTATTAGAGAGATAGCAAGCGGCCACATAACAACCGCCGCAAAGTTAAATGAATATGCCTCAAAATGTAACGACCCTCAACTAAAACAAATGTTTGAAAAAGCAGCTACAGATGCAAAAACAAGTGCCCAAAAGCTTATAGGCATGCTATAATTTAGAAAAGGAGAGTGAAAAATATGCAAGAAAAAGAGATGACAAACGACATTTTATCTGGAGTAAAATCTAGCTTGGCAACATATGCAAAAACCATTGCAGAGTGCAACAACCAGCAGCTCCGCCAGACATTTCAACAAATGCGTGATGGTGATGAAAAGTTTCAATATGAGCTTTACAAAGCGGCACATGAAAGGGGCTATTATACCCCAGCCCCAGCGGCAGACTCTACCCAAACAATGCAGCTTAAAAACCAACTGAGTGAAGGCTGTAGAGTTTTATAAAAACAAAGTAAAACCCCTCTTATCGCGTTTAAGAGGGGTTTTAAAAATTTTTAAAGGAGTTAGGCTTTTTTAAACCTAAACATAGTATAACATACTATTCCTATCAAGTCAATAGGTTTTTACAAAAAAATTAAGAGAAGTTAAGAAAGATTTAAGAAACTTTTTGTTGACTAAAGCATTTGATGTGTGGTAGAGTAAGCGGTATTATTCTTAAACTATTTTTCTTTATTTTATAATCATCTCAAGATTCTTTATAACACTTATCGCCCTTTGTTTATATAGTTAAAGACCAGGAGGTTTTGTTTATGAACCAAAACATCTTTTTAAAATCCATGAGCAGAAAGCCCGTACACACCTTGCTTTTAGCTGCTCTTATAATGGTGGCTACATTTGCCTTGGTTTCAAGGGTGGCCGAATACATTATCGTTAACCAAGAAATCAACCGTATAGAGAGATCTTTTAACGCTATTGGCATATTGTCGCCTATAGACCCACAAAACATTACAGTTAGCCATGACACAGCCTACGCAGCACAAATTATAGAGGCAAGCGACCTTATAGCTTTTGGCGACCAGCGAGTTTTTACCCAAGGGGAGCTTGACCAGTTTGTAAATACCTCGTCTCTTTTGCGTGGCGGGGGCTTTTCGCCAACTTTTGAAGGCTTGGGGGAGCTTAACGCTACAGACCACTATTTTATAGGCACTATGAGGGTTGGTGGCTCTACACCACGACTTATCGGCAGCGACCCTTCAAATTTTATTTTTGTGGAGATTTATGTTGAGC
>Ga0123355_10010579_pt1 | contig 14163 bp, 11 predicted proteins | sample TergutEmb28metaG_3_FD_89872 | JGI IMG/M metagenome (GOLD analysis project Ga0123355, IMG submission 89872) | Embiratermes neotenicus P1 segment gut microbial communities from Petit-Saut dam, French Guiana - Emb289 P1 | ecosystem: Host-associated > Arthropoda: Insects > Digestive system > Gut ... | reverse complement strand
TGGCAAGCGTTTAACTACGCTGAGTATCACTTATTAGATCATGCTATTGTTAGACCGTTCTACACTATCGGCTTAGGTACTTTCGTATATCGTTACAGCCCGTTTGACGGCCATGGTACATCTAGCCCGACAACAGGATGGATTGGCAGAAGAATGTTAGAAGAGCCTATCACAGCCGACCAATGGCACATTCTTCATGAAGAATGGCAAGCTGAAAGAGCTGTAAGAATTGCAAACATACCTCCGACAGCTATTGGCAACTTTGGCAACTAATTAATACTCTTTAGCAGTTTAGTTTTTTTACTTTGGAGCATGGCATTAGTCATGCTCCAAAGCAATCTTTTGAAAGTGGGGTCAGCCTCATATGCTGTTATATATAGTTAAAAGAGTACTGCGCTCTTTTTTAAGTGTTTTAATTATCACATGCGCTGTATTTATACTGCTGCGTATGTTGCCGGTTGAGGGTTATTTTGGAGGAAGATATGACCTCTTGACACCTGAGCAACGCCAAATTGAGCTTTATCGTATGGGGCTCTTGGACCCTATGCATGTGCAGCTTGCAAATTTTCTTAGACCTCTCCTAACTGAGTTTGACTTGGGAACTTCTGCAAGAATTAGGGTAAATGTACCCGTTACAACGGTTATTGCCGACAGGGTGCCGATATCGCTGCAGTTTAGTTTGATTGCAGTTTTGATAGGCATACCAACTGGCATGGCTCTTGGGGTCTTGATGAGTAGAAAAGGGGGATGGGATAAATTTGGAACAGGTTATATAGCCATAATTAACGCTGTGCCTGCTCCTGTTTATATGATTTTGATTCAGCTTTATGGTACGCAATTACTTGGCGTGCCGCTGACGTTTAATTTCCAAAACCCTATGACCAGAGTTTTACCTATTTTCACTCTATCTCTGCCTATTATCGCAGCGCATGCAATGTGGACGCGGCGCTTTATGGTGGATGAGACAAATAAAGACTACATAATGCTTGCAAAAATAAAGAATGTGCCAAGCAGTACAATCTTTTTCAAACATATTTTTAGAAATGCCGTTGTCCCTATGGTAAACTTGATACCTATATCCATAATAGGCACTATTTGGGGATCAATTATTATAGAGAGGCTGTATTCGATACCGGGTATGGGCGGTCTTTTGATAGACTCCATTTTGGCAAGGGATAATGCACTCACTCAAGGTTTGGTTATCATTTTTGCAACCCTCGGTATACTTGGGTTACTCTTGGGTGATTTGCTTTTAACGGTTGTTGACCCGCGGATCAGACTTCACAGTAAGGGGGCGGCCAGATAATGAGCAAATACAATTTTTGGCTTAATAATGTCGATAAGCTTGAAGCATCTATCATAGAAGATTTTCGTGAAAAAGCTATGCGCTTGCCGGACGACTTAATCGAGGAGCAAGTAGCAGATTTAGACCCGGAGCTTTTTCAATTTATAACCAACGAGTTTAAGGACGCGGAGAAGGTAGGCTATTCTAACTACTCATATTGGGGCTCTACTGTTAAAATGTTTTTCAAGAACAAAGTAGGGCGCTTTGCGTTTTGTATTTTGGTTATCCTAATGGGCTTTGCTGTTATTCAACAATATTTACCCGGGCAGCTTGACCCTATATTCATACATGACGACATGACGGTGAGCCCGCCGAGGTTCTATCGTAATATTGCGCCGCAATTCTTCGATGGACCGTTCTTTTTGGGGACGAATGCTATCGGACAAGACCTTTGGGCAAGAATTTGGGAAGGAACGCGCAATTCATTGTTTATAGGACTTTCCGTTGCGGGCATTAGTATGACATTCGGTATACTGTTTGGGCTCTTATGGGGCTATGTTCGCCAATTGGACTTCCTTTTTACAGAGACGTATAACATTATTACTCATATACCGACTACTCTTGTACTTATTTTGGCATCGACTATATTTGGGGCAAGTATTCCCGTACTTATAGCCGCCATGGTTTTTAGTGGTTGGATTGGGCACGCTTTCCAAATAAGGAACCTAACGCTTATTTTTAGAGATCGTGAGTTTAACTTGGCGTCGCGATGTTTGGGTACGAGCGTGTTTAAAGTAATAGGTCGTAACCTTTTACCTCAGATGGTATCTGTTATTATGCTGCGCTTGGCACTTGCGATTCCGGCGGCTATAACAGCAGAGGTTTTCCTTTCATTCTTAGGACTGGGGATATCTCAATCAATACCGACTTTGGGCAACCTGCTAGAAGGGGCTCGTCCTGTAATGAGGGCTCACGCTTACCAGCTTTTATTCCCGGCTCTCGTGCTTTCTGTAATTTCCATTAGCTTCTATTTTGCCGGAAATGCATTTTCTGACTCTGCCGATCCACGCAACCATGTATAGACCCGGCAGATATAGCGGCTTATTATTAGAAGGGAGTGTTATATTATGGAAAATACGGCGCAAAATGACGTGTTGGTTTCTATACAAGACCTAAATATTAAATTTAGTCTGCGCGGGAAACAGTTGCACGCCCTGCGTGGCGTTTCTCTAGATGTATATAAGGGCGAAAGCCTTGCAATCGTGGGCGAATCGGGTGCGGGTAAATCCGTTTTGATGAAAAATCTTATAGGCCTTTTGGACAAAAACGGCTGGGTTGACTCAGGTGCGATTCTCTACGACGGCAAAGACTTAGCTACATTCAAAACCGAAAAAGAGTGGCAGCAAATTCGTGGCTCTCAGATAGCTATTGTAATGCAAGACCCAATGACAAGCCTTAATCCGTTAAGGACTATCGGCTGGCAGATTGCCGAAGCTTTGAAGTACAATCAAAACATGCATGGCGAACAAGCACTGCAAAAAGTGATTGAAATCTTGCACGATGTTGGTATTCAAGATGCGGCAAACAGGCATAAACAATATCCGCACCAATTCTCGGGAGGCATGCGCCAAAGGGTTGTTATCGCTATTGCAATGGCATGTAATCCGCGCTTGCTTATTTGCGATGAGCCGACTACTGCTTTGGATGTTACAATACAGGCTCAAATACTCGGGCTTCTTAACGACCTCCGTGCAAAATATAACTTGACCATGATTTATATAACGCATGATTTAGGCGTTGTTGCAAACGTTGCGGATAGAATTGCGGTAATGTATGCTGGCGACATTGTTGAAATAGGAAAAAGTGAGGAGCTGTTCTTTAACGCGAAACATCCATATACTTGGGCGTTACTATCGTCTCTGCCGCAGCTTGGCGAGCGCAAACAAGACTTGTTTTCGATTAAAGGTACGCCACCGAACCTGTTCTTAGGCATCCGCGGCGACGGCTTTGCCGCACGTAATCCTTTGCCGCTGGCGGTTGATTTACTTCATCGCCCACCGTACTTCCACGTAAGCCCAACCCATAAAGCTCGCACCTGGCTTTTAGACCCTCGTGCTCCGGAACTTGAACCACCTGAGCAAATCGAGAGCATAAAGAACATAAAAGCCGATGTTGTTGATGACGATTTTTAGGAGGGCCTTATGAATAAAGATGTGGTTTTAAGTGTACGCGACATGGAAGTAACCTTCGGCACAGGGAACAAAAAATTTGTAGCCGTCAGGGGCGTAAGCTTTGATGTATATAGAGGTGAGACGCTTGGACTTGTTGGCGAGTCCGGCTCAGGCAAGACTACGATTGGTCGTACAATCATCCGTGTTAATCCGACGAGCCGCGGTGAGATATATTTCAACGGCACAAAGATTAACGGTAGAATTTCAAGGAAGCTTGATAAACAAATAGTTTCTGAAATTCAGATGGTTTTCCAAGACCCGATGGCGTCGTTAAACGACCGCGCAAAAGTTGACTATATTGTTTCTGAAGGCTTGCGTAATGTAAAAAAAGGCATCTCTGGAGATGAACGCCGCAAAAAAGTGGGGGAGACCCTTTCCGAAGTTGGGCTTTTGCCTGAGTTTGCGAGCCGTTTTCCGCATGAGTTTTCCGGTGGACAGAGGCAGCGTATCGGTATTGCTCGTGCACTAATTATGGAGCCGTCTTTCATCATAGCTGACGAGCCGATTTCGGCGTTGGACGTTTCTATCCGTGCGCAGGTGCTAAATCTTCTTTCTAAATTGCAAAAAGAACGCAATCTTACAAGCATATTTATCTCGCATGACTTAGCAGTTATGCGCTATACTGCTGATCGTATAGCTGTTTTACATAAAGGCGTTTTGGTCGAGCTTGCAGAGACGGAGAGCTTGTTTAAAAACCCGCTGCATCCTTACACGCGCGCGCTTCTTTCGGCGGTTCCTTTACCGAATCCAAAAGAAGAAAAGCGTAAGAAGCTCTTAGTATACGATTCAGACGGGCATGATTACGGAGATGAAAAACCGCTCTGGGAAGAAGTTGAGCCGAATCATTTCGTGCTGGGCAGCGAGAAAGAGATGGAAGTGTATAGAAATAGGTTAGCGAAAAATAGTGATTAATCAGCGCAGATGCGTAATGCGGATATGAGTTTGGTGTGTCATTTTTTCGACTTGCTTACTCATGTCCGTTTAATCTTATGTGACGGAGGACTTTAGTTGGAGACTGAGATTGATATCAGTAAATTAACGTTAGAACAAAAAATTGGTCAAATGTTCTTAGTTTCTTTCGATGGGATCGCGCTTTCGGAAGAAACTATAGAGCATTTTTTAGAATGTAAGATTGGCAATTACATATATTTTGCGAAGAACTTTGCCGACTATAAAGGCATACGCGCGTTGAGTGATTCTCTGCAAGGAGTAGCGAAAGAAATTTGCGGCCTGCCTGCTTTTATCTCAGTTGACCAAGAAGGCGGCATGGTCGCCAGGGTTCGTACGGGTTCATCGCATTTTCCTGCGGGTATGGCAGTAACGGCCTCCGGCATATCTTTGGAGAAGGTTGAAAACATGGGCGAGCTGGTAGGCGAGGGGCTTAAAAACCTTGGAATCAATCTAAATCATGCGCCTGTTGCCGATGTAAATAATAACCCCAAAAATCCAGTTATCGGCGCACGCGCTTTTAGCGACAAGCCGGAAGTCGTTGCGGAAATTGTATCAGCCTACATAAAAGGCATACAAAAAAGCGGAGTTATGGCTAATGTAAAGCACTTCCCGGGCCATGGCGATACGGATTTAGATTCGCACCTTGATTTGCCGCGTATTAATCATGACATAGAGCGGCTTCACGCTATTGAACTTGCTCCGTTTAAGGCAGCGATTGCTTCCGGCGTTGATTCTATCATGAGTGCGCATATTGTATTTAAAGCGATTGATGCGGATTATCCTGCGACTTTGTCGAAGAAAGTAATTAATGGATTACTGCGTGAGGAACTAGGATTTGAAGGTCTTGTTGTAACCGATTGCATGTCGATGAATGCGATTAAGGATAATTTTACGACGCAAAAGGGGTGCATTTTAGCGATTAACGCGGGTGTTGATTTGATTTGCCTTAATGCGAGCAATCAGGTCCAAAAAGAGAGTGTCCGAGCGGTTTATGATGCTGTTATGAGCGGCGAAATTGCTATGGAGACGATTGATGCAGCAGTCGGGCGCATTATGAAATATAAGAGTAAATATATTTCACCCGACATTCCGCCTCCAATGGAAATTTATCCTAGCCACGAAAAATTAGCGGATGAAATAAGCGAGCGGAGCATAACTCTTCATAAAAATAGCAGCTCTTTACTTCCTCTTGGGGAGAAAACGGTTTTTGTAATATCTCCGCCGCCGTACCGCTCAAGTGTCGCGAATGATGATATTTATAAGGGCAAGGCGTTCGCCGCGGAAGCGGCGCATGTGTTAAAAAGCGACTATTTAGTCACGAGCAGAAATCCGGATGAGGTAGATATAGCTGATGCTTTGGTAAAAGCTAAAAATTACGACATAATCGTCTGCGCGGTATGTAACGCATCGCATAATGCCGGGCAATTGCATCTATTTGATGCGCTAAAATCTGCCGGGAAGGCAATTGTGCTTGTTACATTAGGCTTGCCTTATGATATTTTGCTGATGGAAAGTGCCGATGTGCATATCGCGGCGTATGAGTATAGTAATCGTTCGGTGCAGAGTGTGATAAAAGCTCTTGTTGGCGAGATAGAGTTTAGCGGAAAGATGCCGGTGGAGTTGCTTCACCGATAAAATATTGGGCAAGAGTTGTCATGGAATTTTGTTTCGTGGCAAGGAAGTGCCGATAAAGCATATCCGGAGGCAATCTGCTAGGAGGCACTGACGCCAGTCCACGGAGCAAAATTGCTGACAAGATTGTACAATATTTAGTTGGAGGAGCAACACATGATAGAAAAATTATCGAACCTTACAAACAAAAACGAGCGGTTCGTGATAGGTCTAATGTCAGGGACTTCCGCGGACGGCATTGACGCTGCTTTGGTGAAAATCTCCGGCAATTATACGAGCATGAAGCTTGAGGAAATCGCATTTCATAACTATGACTATCCTGACGGCATTAAAGAACGCATTTTCAGGCTCTTCGACGATGCGAGCGTTATGGAAATATGTCACATGAACTTTCTTTTAGGTGAGCTATTTGCAGATGCAGCACTTGACATTGCGAAGCGGGAAGGCATAGATAAAATTGACTTAATAGGCTCGCATGGACAAACGATATATCATATCCCTGATCCAATTGATAAAGATTATCCGATTCGCTCGACTTTGCAAATAGGTGAAGGCGCGGTTATCGCGCATAAAACAGGCGCGGTAACGGTCTGCGACTTTCGAGTGGCGGATGTTGCGGCGGGCGGGCTTGGCGCGCCACTTGTGCCTTATACGGAGTTTTTACTATACTCTAATCCGGTGGAGAACATCGCTTTGCAAAATATCGGAGGAATCGCTAATGTGACGGTTATTCCGGCGAGGGCTGAGGCTAATGATATTATCGCGCTTGACACAGGCCCGGGCAATATGGTCATGGACTATCTGACGAAAAAACTGTTCGGTTATGACTATGATAAAGGCGGAGCAATCGCCGCCAGCGGCGTGGTAAATGACGAAATTCTTACCCATTTAATGAAAGATGAATACATACTAAAAACACCGCCGAAAACCACAGGGAGGGAGTATTTTGGCAAGGATTTTTCCGAAAAGTTTTATACTCTTTGTGCGGAGCGAGGAGTTGGCAATAATGACATCATCGCAACGGCGACAGCCTTTAGCGCGGCGGCGATTTCGTATTCGATAAACAATTTTGTGCCGCATAAAGTTAATAGATTGGTTATCAGCGGTGGTGGCGCGTATAATCATGCGTTACTAAATGAGATAAAAGAGCGGCTGCCAGGAGTTCATGTGATGACACAAGAGGAAACCGGCAGGAACAGCGACTCCAAAGAAGCTGTTGCGTTCGCAATCTTAGCGAATGAGACGATTTTTGGCAATCCGGGGAACTTGCCCGGGGTTACAGGGGCGAGTTGCGGCAAGGTTTTAGGGAAAGTAAATGTGTAGAGAGGTGAAAATATGCTGAGTGGAATCGATCGTATTTCGGAGTTGAAAGAGTTGATGCAAGGGCTTCGCTGCGGGCTTATTACGAATCAGACAGGGGTTAATAAAGAGCTGGTTGCGACGGGGGATTTACTTGCGGAGCATTTAGTTTGCTACTTTGGACCGGAGCATGGAATTAGGGGGGCGGTTCAGGACGAGCTGCATGTAGGACATAGTATCGACCCGGTTACGAAGCTCCCGGTATTCTCGCTGTTTGGCGATAACTTAGCACCAAATTCGGAAATGATGGACATGCTTGATTGCCTCATTTTCGACATACAAGACGTGGGCGTACGCTTTTATACATATTCGACCACGATGGCTCTAAGTATGGAAGCGGCGCATAAGCATGGCAAGCGTTTTATCGTAGTGGATAGATACAACCCGATCGGACGAGACATTCAAGGCATATTCCATGGAAGCAACTTTAAAAGCTTCCTCAGCCATCTGCCAATAACTACGCGCCACGGCATGACCGTTGGCGAGATTGCGATGATGGTTAAGAAATTATATTGCACGGGTCTTGATTTGCATGTAGTAAAACTGGATGGATGGAAGCCGAACGAATTGCGCGGCGACAGCGACACCGAAATTCTATGGGTGCCGCCAAGTCCTAATATGCCGACGCGTCAATGTGCTTGGGGATACCCGGGGACTTGCTTGCTTGAAGGCACGAGCATCTCCGAAGGGCGCGGCACGACAAAACCATTTGAACAAATAGGCGCGCCGTGGCTTGACGGGCAAGAGCTTGCGAGAGTTATGAACGATAAAAAGCTCCCCGGCTTCTTATTCAGACCGATTCATTTCATGCCACTTGAGTTTAAGCATAAGGACATACCTTGCGAAGGTGTGCAGGTTCATGTAACGAACCCGGAGATTATTAATCCCGTTCGTATGGGTGTGCATTTAGTTGATATGCTCCGAAATTTATCGGGCGAGCATTTTACTTGGCGTTTTTTACCGGAATACGATAATTACATGACGGATTTGCTACATGGCGATGATAAGCTGCGCTTAGGCGCGCCGCTTGATGAAATATTTGAGCAGATGGATAAGGACGAGGCAGCTTTTAAGGAGATTGCTCGTGAGTTTTACTTGTATTAACTTAATATGTTGGTGGCAATAGCCGATTGTAGGTGTGGATTCATGTCAAGTAACGCCCGTTGGCGGCGACGCATATTCGCCGGGAATACCTCGCTTGGATGAACATCATACACGGCGACATGTGTAAGGGTGAGAAAACCTCGCCCTTACAGGCTCAATGAAATACGTTCGTTTTCGTAGAAACCCAACGAGGACGCATTGCTAATATCATTACATATCGTAGTTTTGCAGATTTAGCCATCCACATTTTTTACGTAGGGCGAGGACATGGGTCAGGCAAGGTCTCAAATCTTGTTCGAGATATTTGTGTAATGCGCCGAGTTGTTGTCGATAAATTCTGATAGAAATTTATGAAAATCTATTAAATTCATCTTCCCCATTTTCTGTTTTTCCCCTCTGTTTTTGCTCTAAATAAGCAATTAAATCCGTGAGCGTATCCCTCAAAATAGCGACAATAGGAATCGCCGCAATCATGCCAAGAACGCCTGCGAAAGCACCGCCGACTGTTATGCTGATTATTATAAGAAGCGGGCTCATCTTAAACGAATCGCCCATAAGATATGGTTGTAAGACGTTTCCGTCGAGCTGTTGAAGGACTATAAGAATGATACCAACAACAAGTGCAATGGTTGGTCCTTGCGAAATCAAGACGATGATTATGGCAATAATCGTTCCGACGATTGAGCCAAAGTAGGGGATATAATTGATGATGCCCAAGATAACACCGAGTGTTAATGCAAAAGGCGAGCCTGCAATATATAATACAATGCCCACTGCCGTACCTAAAATACAACCGTCAATTGTTTGCGTATAAACATATTTTTTGAAGTACAGATTTGCTTTTGTGGAGTATTTGAGTATCGTGCTTGCAGTTGCGATTGAGAATATCAGCCCAATAATTCTGCTAACAAACGCCTTGAATTTGTCTTTTTCAAACAAGATATAAATTGATGAAACAAGAGCTAAGAAACCTCGGAAAAGCGTAGTCGTAACGCCGAAAATAGCGTCAAACGGGAGCGACGCATCCACAAGAGGCGCGATTGACATAATCAAGTCGCTAAAAAGCGTGTCAACATTAATAGGTTCGTTTAAGATGTTTAAATCGTTTATATAACTTATAAATTGCACCAAGCTCTCATAATAACTTTGCGAGTTTTCAACAAAAAGCTCAATGCTTGCAGATATGTGCGGAACAACGAGGTTTACAAGCAAGTAAATCGAGAAGAAAAACAACAAATAAACGCTGACAATACTGATGCCCTTCTTGCGCTTATTTACAATACTATTTTTTGATTTGCTAATCAACCTCTGCAAAGCACCGACCGGGATACTAAGAATATATGCAAGCAAAAAGCCATAGAAAAACGGCACAAAAATCTCCCAAATGCGCACGGCAAGGTCAATAAACATGCGAAACTCGCTAATAACTCTAAAAGCGACTATAATGGCTAAGGCAAGGAAAAAGTAAGGAATCATCATCTTTACTTGACGCGGGTCTAATAGGTTTTTCATGAGGGGCTCATCTCCTTTGGGTGTATATGTATATGTATAAGTATAACCTAGGGGTAGTGGATAAAGCAATATAAAACGTGAATTGATGCGTTTGTGAGTGGAGATGCTTGAGTGGACGAACCGTTGGTCAATGACCGCTGGTCAATGACAGTCGGCGTAACGCAAAGTGCGTCATACAAGGCCTGGCATGTGTATGAGCCCCTTCTGCTTTCACAGGGGCGAACTTTGTTCGTACGCCCGCGATTGGCTTTGCACTAACTTCTGAGCATCGCGCAGAAACCTACTTTGAAGCCTTTCCCTGCCCATAAAACCTACACAAATGCGTCATAAAACACTCCCCACATTTAGCCGTCGGAGCCTTACAGATAGCGCGCCCATGAGCGATTATTTGAATATTATAATCGCTCCATTTAGCCTTTGGCAGCACCTTCATCAAATCCTGCTCAATTTTATCGGGGTTTGTATTTTTAGTAAATCCAAGCTTATGAGAAATTCGCTTAACATGCGTGTCAACAACAACGTTTGGCAACTTGAAGATATGTGAGCGGATGACATTGGCAGTCTTTCGCCCAACGCCTGCTAGTTTTGTCAGCTCATTAATCTCGGATGGCATATCTGCGCCATGAATGGTCAAAAGTGCGTGGCTTGCCTCAATAATATTTTTCGCCTTGTTCCTATAAAACCCCGTACTTTTGACATCCTTTTCCATCTCACTCAGATTGGCTGTGGCGAAGGATTCAAGGGTTGGGTATTTTTTGAATAGTGTCGCAGTAACCTGATTGACGCGCTCGTCAGTGCATTGCGCGCTCAGAATGGTTGCAATCATAAGCTCATATGGCTCGCTATAGTCGAGATAGCATGTTCCATCAATTGGGTAGTGGACATCTAACAGCTCCAGTACGCCCTTTACTCGCTCTCTTGTTGTCATTTTGCACCTCCGCCTAATATTATGCTGAAAACTCTTGGTTTGCCGTCGCCATAAACGAAGAGGCGATAGCCTTCCAGACACGGAAACCACTCAATATGGCAAACGCGGCTGAGTTGCTTGGGTGAGCGGCCGAGATACATGGGAAAGTATCTTGCAGCATTTTCCTCGCATAAAAAGAACGTATTAATTTCGTCCATAATTGGTTTGTAATCGGTTGCATCAAGCCAATCAGGCAGATTTTTAACATTTTCTCCCATGAACATGTCTAGCTTTAGAATGTCCTTTGTGCAGTCCATATCAACTCCGTCAATCGTTAGCAAATAGCGATACAAAATATCATACAAAGCTTGCCTTGAATGCGAAACGCGGTGCAGGCCTTCTTTGTTCCAAAACTGTGCGAACGCATGGAAGAAATCGAACGGCGTGTCAAAGCTCGCAATTGCATGTTCGAGCGTGTTAAGTGCGAGAGCACCGTTATAATAAATATCCAGCAAATGCTCGATATCTTTTAGCATTGCCAGCTCGCTAAAGCTCAAGTGCTCGGTAAAAAGTACCTCGTACGGAGCCTTGTCCTTATATTCTATGCCGTAGTTATGTGAATTAATTCGCAAAGCTGAGCCTTTCAGCAATTTTAAAAAACCGAGCTGGAGCATGTCAGGACGCAGCGCGAAACAGTCGTTAAAAGACTGCCTAAACGATGCGAAGTCCTCAAAAGGCAAGCCGGCAATTAAATCAAGATGAATATGGATGTTTCCGAGAACTTTTATTTTTGCGATATTCTCACTAAGCCGCTCAAAATTTTCCGCGCGGCAAATTTCTTTTAAAGTACGCGGATTGGTGGACTGAACGCCTGCCTCGAATTGAATCAGCCCGATACGCGCATATTTTAGACATTCAATATGTGCATCCGTAAGCAAATCTGCCCCAATTTCAAAGTGGAAGCTGGTTACGCCGTTGTCATTGTCAATTATATATCGCCAAATTTCTAGCGCACGTGCCGCATCGCAGTTAAACGTGCGGTCAACGAACTTCACGAGCTTGATATTATTCGAACGGAAGTGGTTGATATGACTTTTAACAGCATCCATCTCCAAAAACCGCACGCCTTCCGTTGTTGAGGAAATGCAATAAGCGCAGCTGAAAGGGCAGCCCCTTGATGATTCGTAGTAGATGATTTTGTTCGCTAAACTCTCAAATTCGGTATAAGGGAAGGCGAGTGAGTTCAAATCAGGCGGCTCAGCCGCGCGTTCATTGACAACAACTTCGCCGTCACGGATGTAGGCAATGTCTTTTATCGCATCCAAACCTATCTCTGCATGTACAAAATGCCTGCAAAGCTCACCAAAAACAACTTCACCCTCGCCCAATACAATAACATCACAAAACTCGCCCAATAAATCATAAGGTGCGAAACTAACCTCCGGGCCGCCCATGATTATTTTGGTTTGCGGGCTTGTTTTTCGTATGATTTCAGCGATTTCTTTGATAATTTCGATATTCCAAATATAGCATGAGAAACAGAGGACATCAGGTGAGCTGCTATAAATTTCTTTGACTATGAAATTGACGGAGTTGTTGATGCTTAGCTCCAAAATGCCTACGTTATCAGCAAACTCGGCGTTGCCGGCGTAAAGCGAGCGAACCGCCAAGGATGAATGTATGAATTTTGCATTTATCGCGCATAAAAGGATTTTCAAAGGGTTGTCCTCCGATGGAATTTTGTTGTCATAGAAGTATATCATAATTTTTAACTTTTGGCTCGATTTTTGAGAAGAAGAGTGCTTTCAAAAAGTCTCGCTGCACAATCAATGAAGAATGCCTTGCGTATGTCCACTTTATAGAACAGAAAATTAAAAATATGATGTGAGCAACTGCCAAGAGTGTTTGCAACGGCACGATAGATAGTCAGTCGTGCCGTTGTTAGTTGATATGAAAATGGAGTTAGGGTTTAAACCATTGGACATCTGCTCTCAAATGGATTTCGAGACCATTCACCCTATAAGAAACCGTTTAAGTCCGTCAAGCGACTCTTTCATTTCATAAATCGGTGCACCAATTGAGTCAGCATTTCTTAAAATAACATTTCGCACTTCATCGGTAGTTCGGACCCCTATGTATACTGCGCTTATAGCATCAAACGGTATACAGGGTTTGTCGGGTGCAATAATACCATTGGCGTAAATTAGTCGCCATTCATTTTGCTTTTCCCATGTCTTACGTTTTATCATATGTGCTAAAATGTCATAGCCAACAACACTCCGCCTATTTTTTGTAGCATAGGAAATGAACATATCAGTCGCATCAAAAGAAGAATCCGAATAAATAATAGGATACATAAATCTTCGTTGAAAGGCATCATTACTATCAAACTTTGTCATATCGTATTCAATGCATATTCCTGTTCCTTTATTGGCGTATACTCCCCATAATAAATCATTTGCTGGAATATAATCTCCGTTAATATTTTCGCCTTCACAAAAGGAACAATATCTCACTCCGGCTTGTGCCATTACTTTGCGACTTTCTGTAATTTCATCACATTGTTGCCTAAAGAAGCTATCTAAAAGTGCATTTTCTAAATCTTTGTAGCCATATACTTCTTCAAAGATACGATAAGCGTCAATTTTAACAAATCCGTCACTGCTATCATCCATTTGCTCTGCTGTCACAAGATAAACATACTTGTGCATCAGTTCGTTGACAACATATTTGCTGTCGTTCACATTGGTAGGAAAAGGTCTGTACCTGAATAATTTTGTTGGCATAGGGCAGCCTTTTAGAGAAAGCGCTTCTTCAAAATCCTGATTTTCAAATAAATTTAAGAACTTATCAATCCACATGCTTCAACCTCCATAAAAAATGTGCTCTTTATAGTTTTCGTATACAAACCGAATCCATTAACACTTGCCTTGACACCTGTGTGTCCACTTTATAAAACAGAAAATAAAAAATTATGATGTGGGCAACTGCCAAGAGTGTTTGTAACTGCACGACTAATTATCTGGTCGTGCAGTTGTTATTTGATATGAAAATGGAGTGGGGTTCGAACTATTGGACATCTGCTCTCAAATGGTTTTCAAGACCATTCATCAGGCTATATACGTTCGGAAGTCGATAACAAACACGCAGCAACTATTTTTATTTTTATCAACTTTTAGCTT
>Ga0123355_10010577_pt1 | contig 14164 bp, 14 predicted proteins | sample TergutEmb28metaG_3_FD_89872 | JGI IMG/M metagenome (GOLD analysis project Ga0123355, IMG submission 89872) | Embiratermes neotenicus P1 segment gut microbial communities from Petit-Saut dam, French Guiana - Emb289 P1 | ecosystem: Host-associated > Arthropoda: Insects > Digestive system > Gut ... | reverse complement strand
GTGGCGCAATCGGTCCAAAGGGTGAGATAGGTCTTATGCAACTTATGCCATCTACTGCAGCATGGTTGGCGGTTAAAATGGAGTCACCTGGACTTGAAAAGAAATTGGATAACCCACGCATCAATATAACTTTTGGTGCCTTTTATATGCGAATGATGCTGGATAGATTCGGTGATTTACGTACAGCACTGATTGCGTATAACGCAGGTCCGACAAAGGCAGATAGATGGCTTGACGACCCGAATTACGCGTGTGACGAAAATAAGGTGCTTTTACGAACACCCTATCCAAGTACCAATGCATATGTAGCAAAAATCATGAACGCGAAACGGCATTATCGTTGGCGGTTTTAGATTCACGAATATATCTTGTTTGCCATTGTGCAATATATTCTTCCAATCCCTCGATTTCTGCGGGCCAATCAACATCAGCCCTACATATTCTTTCTATGGCATTGCTTTCCATTTGAGAAACACGTGCCCTACCAATTCCCAGAATTGCCCCAATCTCATTTTGGTCAAGACCATCTATCCTGTATTGTAGTACCAATTTCTCTTTTCTACTTAACGCTCCAAAATAGTCCAAAAAATAATCTATCCCTTGAATATCATCTGGCCATTCTACAGCAACTTTCCCAAGCCTTTGACAATTTATTATGTTCTCGACTTCACAAAGCACAGGCGCAACCTTTGCCCTGTATGAACCGACCGCTGGTCCAATTTCTGTCGCGCTACTCTTCCCCATAACCATTTGCTCGAGAATATCACGTTGCAACTGTGAAAATTTGTAAACACTCATGCTAACATTGTACTATAATAACTATTAAAGAATCAAGCCATATACTACAATACATACTTTCTCAAATCAGTCCGTTTAATCAAGCTCGCCATGTTTGATTTGACAAAAGGCTTGTCAATTTTTATTACTTTCTTCTCGGCACCACATGCATTGAATGAAATATCATCAAGCAAAATTTCCATGATGTTATGCAATCGTCTTGCACCCAAGTTCTCGCTTGTTTCATTTTCTGTTTCTGCAAGTTCGGCGATTAATTTCAATGCTTCTTTATCGAACGAAAGATGCACATTATCAACCTTCAATAGTTCTTGATATTGTTTTGTCACAGCGTTTTCGGGCTGTGTTAGAATTTTGAAAAATTCGTCCTTGCCAAGATTTTCAAGCTCTACACGGATTGGAAAACGCCCCTGTAATTCGGGGATAAGATCTTGTACACGGCTTATGTGAAATGCCCCTGCAGCGATAAATAAAATATAGTCCGTTTTAATCGAGCCATACTTGGTCATGACTGTACTTCCTTCCACGATTGGAAGAATATCTCTTTGTACACCTTCACGACTGACTTCTGGACCGCTTCCGCCGCCTTTGCTTGCTATCTTGTCAATTTCATCGATAAAGATAATGCCTTGCTCTTCGGCACGTTTGATCGCTTCTTGGTGAGCGGCCTCTTTGTCTATGAGTCGTTCTGACTCTTCTGCTATCAATTCTTTTCGTGCAACTTCGACTGTTACATGGCGTGTCTTTTTCTTCTTTGGCATATTCGGCATTGAACCCATAATGTCGGAAAAGATGTTCCCAAGGTCAATACCCATACCACCCATCATGTCGTCTCCGCCCATGCCGCCCATTCCCATTGGAATAGCCATACCCTTTATCATAGGCTCGTTGACTTCCAAATCAATCAACATATTATCAAGTTTACCTGCACGATATTCTTCTTCAGATTGAGCACGAAGCACTTCAATTGGTGTTTCTGTTGCCAAGTTTTTCTTTGTGTTCACGATAGCATCGACAAGTTTCTTTTCGACCATCTGTGTCGCTTTCTTTTCGACTTCGGCTTGTTTTTCTTCCATCACCATGCGAATAGACACAGCCACAAGGTCACGGATCATACTTTCTACATCACGACCGACATAACCGACTTCTGTAAACTTTGTAGCTTCTACCTTGACGAACGGTGCGCCGACCAATTTTGCAAGTCGTCTTGCAATTTCGGTTTTACCAACCCCAGTTGGTCCTTTCATTATGATGTTTTTTGGTGTTATCTCGTCACGGACAGCAGGTGGAAGTTGTGCTCGTCTGTATCTGTTTCGAAGTGCATTGGCAACCGCGCGTTTTGCGTCTTTTTGTCCGATAATAAATTTGTCCAATTCGGCAACCGTTTGTGCAGGTGTAAGTGGCATGATAAAATTCTCCTTTCAATTTTGATATTATAGTCTATTTCTTACAAGTTGGCAATTTAATTAAGCCTTCCCCATTTGCTTATTTTGCGGATTTTTTATAGTTTATCAGCTTGTACAAATCAGAAAGCTGACTTTCGCTATACACGTCAACTGTGAATCCAAAAAAAGTTCCTTTAGGAGTGCTTGATAGGCTGTTCTTTATATCTTGGGATATATCAAGCTCCAGTAGTCCTGTCCGCAAATGTGGTTTTTCAGGAAAATTAAAACTTGCTGAAAAAAATCCATCTGAAACAGAACCCCAAAATATAGTTTTTTTCTTATCCGTAGCTTTTGCAAGCCAACCGCCATCTCTATAGTATCGCCAAGCAAGCGAAACATCGAAATTCTGAAGTTTTTCATTAAATGCTTTCCAGAGTGTAAAGTTATCCCCCAGAGCTATAGCTAAAAAATCATCGGTTAATTCTGTATTTGGGTCTCGCAATAATTGTTCTGTCGTCATTTTATCGCCCAACTCCTAGTATAAACAAAGCTCTCATTATGCCTCCTTGAATTCCTTAATCAATCGCAACCTCATCGGGTTTTTCAACTTGCGAAGTGCCTTTTGTTCAATCTGTCGAATACGCTCACGAGTAACCCCGAAAATTTTTCCGACTTCTTCCAATGTCCGCATTTTCCCATCTTCCATACCATAACGCAGGCGCATAACCATTTGCTCACGCGGAGTCAGAGTGTTAATCACCGACAACAATAATTCACGCAACATGATTGTTTGCGCAATGTCCGCGGGGTCGCCGATAGTCTTGTCGGCAATCGTACCCATCAAATCACCCTCACCCTCGTCGCCGAGTGCTTGGTCAAGATACGTCGGCCCCTGTGCGTGCTTGCGAATTTCTTGCACTTTTTCATAGGTCAAATCCAACGCAACGGCAAGTTCTTCGGTCGTAGGATCTCGACCAAGTTCTTGTTGCAACAACTTTGTTGTCTTGTGCAATTTGTTAATAGTTTCAACCATGTGTACCGGCAATCGAATGGTTCTGTCTTGGTCGGCAATTGCACGTGTAATTGACTGCCGAATCCACCATGTCGCATATGTCGAAAACCGAAAACCCTTTGTATAATCGAATTTTTCAACCGCTCGCATAAGCCCAAGGTTTCCTTCTTGCGTCAAATCTTGGAATTGCATGTTTGTTCGATTGGTGTATCGTTTAGCAATATGCACAACCAAACGCAAATTCGCCTCGATCATTTTGTCGCGTGCAGATTCTTCGCCTTCTGTAATTTTTTTTGCGATTGATTGTTCTTCTTCGTTTGTAAGCAAATTCACTCGCCCAATTTCACGCAAATATGTTTTGACGCTGTCATCAATCGAAGCCGCCGCCATCATTTTTTCAACATCAACATCACGACCAGCTGACACTTCGCTTGAGTGCCTTATCTTAATCCCTGCGTCCTGGATTATTTTTTGTATACTGTTCAAATCTTCACTTGTCGCCCCAATCTCCGAAAAGCCAATAAAGGTCTTGTCTTCATCAACAAAACCTCTGGTTGCTCCGTTGTCGATAACACGGCCCAACAAAATACCAATTTCCGGTTTGCTGAATTCATATTTTTCAAGGTCTAGTTCGGCTGTTTTCAAATCGTTTTTTCCTTCTACTTCAATGCTTTCATTTTCTTGTTCAATTCATTAATTTTTGCTAGCAATTTCATTCTTGATTCTGTGTCTTTTTCATCATTGAATTTCTGTTGCAAATCAAATCTTTCTCTTTCCAACACCGAATGCTCAAGCGTACCCAAATGCTTTTTGAATTCACTCTCGATGTCTGTTTCTGGATTCAACTCCCAATCTGCAAAGTGATTAATCTGTGCATACTCATCATCTTCAACAATGTCAAAGATAAATCCAAAGTTCCATTCCTTATTATCTCTTTTTCTCTGCACTAATATTTGTGCAATTCTTTTATAGAGATTGTTTGGGATGTCTGGTAACTCCACTGGCGGAACTTTGCTGTGAAGCATATATGCCATGACTTCTTCCATGCTCTTGGCATACTTGTCAGTCGTTCGAGATATTTGAAGAGTGTTCTGTGTCGTATCAGTCTGATTTTTGGGCTTATGAATTGCCTTTCTTATATCAGACCGAATGGCATCAATAGAAACACTCGCATCTCGTGCGACTTTCGGCAAATATATCTCAATTTCGCTACTCTTGTCAAGGGGTTTTAGGATTTCCACAGCACTTTCCAGATATTCGGCACGGCCAAGTTTATCTTTGAGATTAAAATTAGACTTCATAGTGTCTAATTTATAATCTATCAACGGTCTTGCTTCATCAATTAATTTCTTGAACTCGTCTTTTCCATGTTTTTGCACAAAAGAATCTGGGTCGTAATTATCTGGCAGAGTTATTACACGGACACTTGCACCTTCTTTGTCCAAAATATCGACTGAACGCAGTGCTGCTTTCTTACCTGCTTCATCTGTGTCAAAACAAAGGTAAATGTTTGACGAAAATCTTTTGAAAATCTTTGCATGGAATGCGGTCATAGCCGTACCCATACATGCAACCGTGTTATAAAACCCAGCACCCACAAGCGCAATTACGTCAACGTTGCCTTCAACCACGATTAATTTATCGACAATGTTCGACAATTTGTTCTTCTTCAACACATCAACGCCGTACACAATATTTGATTTATCAAACACCATGGTTTGCGATGTATTACGATATTTCGGCATGACATCATTCGACATAGTACGTCCGGTAAACCCAATGCACGACCCATACACATCGAAAATTGCAAAAGTTATCCGTTCCGCCATTGCGTCGTATATCTTGCCCGATTTGTCGCTTTTTGCACCCACACCACTGTCCAATATGTCCGCGTCTTTGTGGCCCTTTTTTCGCAAGTGATTTATCACTTCGTCCCAATCAGTACTTGCGCCAATATTAAAGGTCTTTATTAACTCGTCATCAATACCACGACCATACAAGTATTCAAGTTTTTCTTTGTTCTTGTCTGTATACAAATTTTTGCAATAAAAATCTTTTGCTTCGTCAAGAATTTTTAATATTCGTTCTTTCTTGTTTTTTCGCTCCGCATAGTTTGGGTCGGACTTTACTTGTGGCATATCAAGGTTCGCCCATTTGGCAAGTAATTCTATCGCACCTAAAAAGTCGGTACTTTCAAGTTGTTTTACAAGTCCTATCACATTGCCCGCTTGCCCACACCCAAAGCATTTATAAAATTGCTGACTTTCGTTTATGGCAAAGGACGGAGTCTTTTCATGATGGAACGGGCATATTCCCCAATGCGTTCGCCCCTTTGATTTCACAGTCATATAACGGGAAGCCACATTCACGATATTATTTGACAGCTTGACCTGTTCAATGAATTCCGCTGGAACACTTCCCCGTTTTTGCATGCGGGGATTATATCACACTTTGTCAAATTTTGCTAGACATTTCTGGACAAGTGTATAAACTCAAGTAAAGGAGATTCCAATATGGAAACAGGTCTTCCAGTATTTGAAACAGGCATATCGCTTTTCGGAATTGTAATGATAATTGTTGGTGCAATTATTTTTCTTGTCATTATGACATTCATCATCGTTATAATTGTCATCGCACTCCGCAACGGCAATAATCCAAACAACATGCACGACATGGGCTTGCGTGACCGTATCAATCAAACTATGAACTTTGACCCAAACACAGGGCAACCACTTACACAGACTTTGCAAACTTGCGGACATTGTGGCATGCAAAGAAATTAAGGTATCTTATCCTGTACGCATTGTGGATCAACCCAGATTAGACAATAACGCACACCCACAACAACTACACAGCACTGCTCCATCTCTGTGGGGGACGAACCATTATTTGTTTCTATGAAATTATAACGCATACGGCAACTGCAGTATTCTTTGTATGGCTGATACTTAAACTTGTATTTAGTTCCGCCCAATCACTACCTTTCAAATTAAATTTCGGCGCACCAAATTCATCATGCCCAATTTCAACTTGTGAGAGTTTAGAATGTTGCACCCCCGCACCCAATGCCTTGAAAAAGGCTTCTTTTGCACTGTACAAGCCCGCGATGGTCTGTGGCGAGTTATTCTTGCGCCCGATGTATTCCAATTCCGACACAGAAAATATCCGTGCCATGTGGTCGGGTTTTATCTTTTTAATTCGTGATATGTCTTGAATGTCGATTCCTATTTTCACTGTCCACCACCAAGAATATCATCACGCAACTTTTTCAACTCGTCTTTTAATTCTTTTTTGCGTGTCTTTGCGTCTTCCTTTGCCTTACGAAGTTCCTGCCACTTTGTTTGGTATTTATCCAATTTGTCTATGTCCATTTCTTGTTGTTTCTTGAATTCGTCAACAGTCGAATTGCATAAATCAAAATCAAAACCCTTACTTGCAAGGTGCCTGTACAATTTTTGACAGGTCTTCGCATCTCGACTTTTGTTACGCATATATTTTTCGGCAACCTTTTTACACAATTCTTCTTGAGTTTCTTCTTCCACGATGTCTTCGATAGATTGTTCAATCAATTCCTTATTAATCCCACGCATGAAAAGTTTATTACGAATTGCACCTGTTCCCAATTTTCCGCTTTTTTGTTCGGTGAACATTTTCGCATATGCTTCGTCATTGATATAGTTCATTACCTTTAACCGCGCAATTACACGTCCAACAGTTTCGGGACTTGCATCTTTTTTGTAAAGGTATTGCGTAATCTCGCGTTCGGTGCGTGGGCTTCGCACTATATATCCAAGTGCCTTGATATACAAATCATTTTCGCCCGTTGCCGCAAGCAAAGTACTTAACTCTTCGTCAGTTAACTCTCGCCCGACAACTATATTATGGCGAATTACGTCGTCCAAACTTATCCCGCAAAAAAATTCATTATTAACAAATACATTCAATCGTTCTTTGTTGGACTTTTGGACTTCCAAAGAAGTAATTTTTTTCGTGGACAAAACTTCTGTTAAATTATCTTGCATTGATTGCCTCCTTTGTTTGTGCATACGTTTTGAAAGTTCCCACAACGAAAGTCACGGTGTCTGTGGAATTTGAATTCACAACATTTTGCATAGCCGAATCAAAATCGGCGACAAGAGTTTTTGAATGTCCCGCACGCACGGTTACATTTCCGTCTGTGCGTTTTTGTTTGGTGTCACATTTCAAATAGGCATTTTGCAAATCCACGCCCGAATGAAAATCAGAGCTCCCGCCGACATCACAAAATATAATCGTAGAATTGCGTGGCAGATACTTTGCAAGCACACTCATATTTTCGTCCTTGTCCTTGCGTGACAGAATCGACATAACGAAGACTTTATTCTTGGGTTTATCTTTATAATAATCTTCTATATTTTGCATAAAAACTCTGAACGAATTCGGATTATGCGCCCCGTCAAAAATAATCAAAGGCTTTTCACTCATAGTTTCAAATCGTGCGGGGTGATTAACGTTCCGCAATCCTTTATCTATGTGTTCGTGTGTGATATTAAAACCCTGTGCGTTTAATTTCCCAAAACATTCAAGCGCAAGTGCCGTGTTCGTGCCTTGATGCCGACCTTTCAAACTTGTGTTATAACTTTTGCCTTTGTATATCACTTTCATTTGTTGCCCATATCGCATGTTGGAAACTTCGACATCTTTTGACATAATTCGGGAAAGTGGTGCATTTTCTTTTTTCGCTTTGTCCGCTATCACACGCAGAGATTCTTTGAAATTGGTGGTAACAACTGGAACGCCCTGCTTTATTATCCCCGCTTTGTTGCCAGCGATTTCTTCGATGGTCATGCCAAGTACTTCCTTGTGGTCAAAATCAATACGTGTTATGAGCGACACAAGCGGAGTTATCACATTGGTACAATCATATGTTCCGCCCATACCGACTTCGACGACTGCAATATCGACCTTGTTCTTTGCAAAGTGCATATATGCCATGGTTGTCACAAGTTCAAAGTATTTAACTTCGTTACCCATTTCGCGATATTTATCTACAAGGGGCTTGAGAATATTAATATAATTCTCGCACTCTTCGTCGGTTATTAAAGTTCCGTTTATTGAAATGTATTCATTAAATTTAGTAAGATATGGACTGATAAACTTGCCCACCCGAAGCCCCGCAGTTTCTAGCACAGACGCAACACTTTCGACAACACTGCCCTTTCCGTTCGTACCTGCAACATGTACACTCTTAAACTTTTTGTGCGGATTGTCTAAATTCGCCATAAAAAATTCCATACCCGCAAGCGTCGGGTCTTTGGTAAGTTGTATAAATATGCCCAGATAATCAAAGTAATTTTTCATCGCTCTAAATTATATCACGATTATAAATTAAACACAATCTTCATATCTATGGTCATGAAGAAATTTATGAAAATGTTTTTGCTTGTTGGGATAGTTGTTCCTGTGGTTTTTCTTGTTGGGTGCATAGACTTTAGAAATACACACAGATGTAATTGTCCAAAAGAAGACACATCAATGCCACACGTATTCCAAACAGTCAGAGAACTCCGCCAACAAAATCGCCTAGCAATTATTTCGGCACTTGAAAATATAATCACAAGCCCGCACATAACAGAGCAAGAACGGAACATAGCCACAGAACATCTGTTCAAGCTATTTGCAAGCATTGGATTTGAAACGGCAAGCGAAGCATTGATTATGGCACACATGAGATTCAAAGAATATGGCTTCATAGACGTAGTCGTTCAAAGATTTGGCGACAACATAAATGTTTTGGTAAAATACCATACGAACCTTACACATGAACAGGCCGAAAAAATACATTATCTACTTGAAAGACTTGAAGACGATTATATTGATAAAAATAATCTTGTAATCGCCGTCGTTCGTCCTAACCAATCATTCGTTTAACTTGTTGCTCGAACACGGTGTAACATTCACTACACCCCATTCTTTGCGTGCGTTCAAATTTCACAAGGTCGTAGCCACAGTTTGTACATACAATACTGCGTGCGACCTTTTTGTTGTCATAGAAATTTTTGAAGTCAGAATTCGGAGTAATAGTTTGCTTAATTGAATAAAACCCAGGAGCGGATTTAATTTGTGTAATTTGTATAGATGGTGTTGCCGTAGATTTGGTAAGACACGCCGAACACACAGGCACTGATTTGCCAACGGAAGGCATGAACTTTTGGAACGACGCCCGATTTTGCTTACAAATGTTGCAGAGCATTTCGCCTCCTTGTTAATCAGTTCTCAATGCAACAACTGGGTCTCTTTTCGCTGCAATTCTTGATGGGAAGAACCCACTCATCATTGTTAACGCACAACTCAGTGCTATTAACCCCAATGCACCCCATATCGGCAATCGCGCAAGGTTTGTGACGTCCACAACATTAAAATTATACAGCGCCCAATTGATTGGAAGTATCAAAATCAAAGTCATCAATATCCCAATCACACCCGCGGTAAATCCGATAATAAGCGTTTCAGCACCAAACACACGGCGAATGTCTTTTTTTCGTGCGCCTATCGCCCGCAATATCCCGATTTCCTTTGTGCGCTCAAGAACACTTACATATGTGATAATTCCAATCATCAATGTCGATACGACAAGAGAAATCGAACTTACAACTATCATAACAATTGTAACTGCCATAATCATTTCATTTAAAATATCAACAAGCATACCCATGATGTCAAGGAAATGAATTTGATTGTGTGGATTGTCTCTGTTCCAATCGGCTATCATTCGCTTAATTGCCTCGCTGTTATCAAACGAAGTCGGATAAATTGAAATTCCACTCATCATTGACGGAATGATACCCATAACTGCGGCTGGTGCAAGTGCTGGAACTGTGGCCAAATCCAAGCCAAGAGCCGATGCCATCATATGCAACATAAACATTTCAAGGGCCATTTCCGCAGAACCATCAAGATTTAATTCACCAAAGTCTATGTCGTTTAAAAATCCAAGCCCTCCACGATGTACATCGCCGAGAGTTGTATTTATGGCACTGATCCGTGCAATAAAATCGTCAATGGCTGGTGTTGTGGTCAAAGTCTCGTCGGCAAGTTCAGACATAATTCCGACCCAATCTATCATTGCAGGGGTTGTAAGTGCAGTTTGAATTTGCGTTCGCAATGTGTTCGCGAAAGTTTCGGTCATAACATTTTGTGTATTGTCTCTTACAATGTAGCGTGGAAGTCCATTTGGAAATGCAAGCCCAGTCCCTAGTGTTAAACTGAATGTACCAGGTTGTTGGCGCATGATTCTGTCGATATACATAACACGAGAGCCTGTGTAATTCCACAAAGTGTCGCCGTCTCTTACCCAATCAAAGTCGCCTGCTACCAATTCTATTGCTTCGTGGTTAGGTACAAGACGAAATTGTTGACCCAAAATATCTGCAAAGTAAACATCTTGGTTGCCTTGCCCAAACAGGAGATAAATGATATTCCTGTTAGCAATGCTGTTTGTATTAAGTATAAGTGTCATGGGGATAGCATTTACCAATGCCATATCATCTCTCGTCTGTTGTGGGGCCTCTGCAAGTGTTTCAAGCAAACTTTGAACGTATACTTCGTGCGGCAATTCAAACGGATTCACATTATACCAACCCCATGCGCTGGGATTTCTGCTGGCATCCATCCAAGTTCCCAACATTGTGTACTGTGATGCACCACCACTTGATGGTTGAAACTGGTGCAAGATATTCAATTGCGTATCGTAATTAAACGAAACATGGTTACCCATGTCGATTATCGGGTCAATTACTGTGTCCAAAAAATCTTGGCTAAAGTTATTGAAATGCGGCACCATAAACGGCTGACTTGGGCGCACCATGCCAGGCGGTGTGTCGAATTCTCGGTCTGCGTTAAACATGGTTGATATTCGCGAAATTTCTATCGGCATGCCCGCCAACATATTTCGTTGCAGATCATTAACATAGATCGTCATTCCGTTCGACGCCGCCAAGATGAGAGCAACACCGATGATACCAACCGAGCCCGCCACCGCAGTCAAAATTGTACGAAGCTTTTTCGTCAGCAAATTTTTAAACGACAATTTCAAAGCGGTAAGGTAGCCCATGCTGGTTTTTGGTTTTTTCGTTTTTGCCATCACTTCTTAACTCCTTTGTCTATTGGGTTTGAATCGCTCAACACTTCTCCATCTTTTAATCGCACAATTCGTGTGCTATATTTCTCTGCAAGTTCTGGGTTATGTGTCACCATAATTACCAATCTATCCTTTGCAACGTCTTGTAAAATCTTCATAATTTGCTCGCTTGTATTTGTGTCAAGTGCCCCCGTTGGCTCGTCCGCCAAGATGACGCGCGGATTGTTAACAAGTGCCCGCGCAATCGCAACCCGTTGCATTTGCCCACCCGATAGTTGATTAGGCTTTTTCTTTGCTTGGTCGGCAATACCAACCGATGCAAGCGCGTCCAAAGACCTGCGCTTTCGCTCTGCACGAGAAATACCACTTAACGTCAAAGAAATCGCCACGTTGTCAAGCACGCTCTGGTGCGAAATCAAATTGTAACTTTGAAACACAAAACCTATTGTATGGTTACGATATGCGTCCCAATCTCTGTCCTTGTATTCTTTGGTCGAAACACCATCGATATTAAGGTCACCACTTGAATACCTGTCAAGTCCACCCACGATGTTCAAAAGCGTTGTCTTACCACAACCCGACGGCCCAAGTATCGATACGAATTCATTGTCACGAAATTCTAAAGACAGCCCTTTCAATGCTTGGACTTCTTGCTCGCCCAATTTGTAACTTTTTTTAATGTCAGTTAATTTTAACATGCAACACTCCTGTGAAAACACTAATCCTACAGAATATAATATATGTCAAAGATTGTCAAATTAAATCAAACATCATCAATCTGCCAATCAATCTCTTGCAAGTTATGCGATTTCAAAAATTCGTTCGTCCGTGAAAAATGTTTGCAACCAAAGAATTTACCACCTGCCAATGGGCTTGGGTGTGCGGAAACAAGGACTTTGTGAATTGGGTTTGTTACAAGTTCCTGCTTTGTCTGGGCGTCTCTACCCCATAATAAAAATACGATTGGGCTTTGTTTGTCGTTCAGTCTTTTAATAATAAATGTCGTCAACTCTTCCCAACCCTTGCCCGCATGAGATTTGCTTACACCCGCCCGCACAGTCAAACATGTGTTTAATAACAAAACGCCTTGTTCTGCCCATTTCATTAAATATCCATTGTTCGGAATTTTCGCTCCTACGTCGTCTTGTAATTCTTTATACACATTGCGAAGTGACGGCGGAATTTTCGCACTTGGTTTTACCGAAAAACACATGCCATGTGCTTCGCCTTCGTTGATGTATGGGTCTTGCCCCAAGATTACAACTTTTGTATTTTGATAAGAAGTCACACGCAACGCAGAATAAATGTCGTCCATAACGGGATAGATTTTGCGTGTGGAATATTCCGATTTCAAAAAGTCCCTTAATTTCAAATAGTACGGCTTTTTAATTTCGTCGGCAATTATTTCGTCCCAATCGTTTTGCAATGGTTTCATAGTTTACGCCACCAAGCCCCAAATCACGATTTCATTTGCACCAACATAGTTCCTTCCCCACGAGGAAGTTATATTCAGCCGAATTATGTTTGTACGGACATTATCCACCGCGATGACAGATCGTCCCATATTAGAATTTACACCATTAAAGTTCGCACCAAGTCGCACGCCGTTCGTTCCAGTAAAATATGCCGCACGCGTGCGATCATTTCCACTAGACGAGCGATTGAAAAATTCAATTTGATGAACATAGATATAATAATTCAACGTAAGTTGTAACCAACCACTCGTTCTGTTGATTGTCCATTGGGCCGCCGGAAAACCTGCCGAGTTTCCGACGCCAACATAGCCTGTCCAACCGTCGAACGCACCCCACGGGTTTCTGCCTGCCGTATTGTTGTGGCTTGCCGTGATTGTGCCATGTTCATTTGAGCTTGATGTCCATCTTGGTTGGTGCCAATATTCTGCCGTTGCATGTATGACAATTTCATTCGCACCTATTGATGTCCCCCATGAAGTTGTAATATTCAACCGAATTATATTCGTACGAACTCCACCGACCTGTACAATAGTTCTGCCCATATTTACGCGTTGCGCCGTAAATGGTAAACCCAATGCAATGCCATTTGTACCGACAAAGTATGCGTCTTGCGTTAAAGAAATTCCATCGCCCGATGACCTATTGAAAAATTCTATTCTATGGACATTGATATAATAATTCAACTGTAACTGTATAAAACCGCTTGTGCCGGTTTTTGTCCATTGTGCAGCAGGAAACCCTGCGTTATTGCCAGCACCAACTGTGCCTTGCCAACCATCAAATGCACCGAAAGGGTTTCGTCCGGGGTAATATCCGCTTGCCGTGATTATGCCGTGACCGTTTTGATTTGATGTGAAGCGAGGTTGGTGCCAATCTGGGTCTCTCCAAGGGATTTGCCCCTTTGCAATTTTGACCGAACGATAGGCGTTTAATCGACCGCCTGCAACATTATAATTGGCAATGCATGATGAAACATCTCTATCAACAGTGTTCATAATCATATCTTTTTTTAATGCACCTTGATTGTGTAGTTCTGGGTTGACCGACAGCATTAACGCAGCAGTGCCAGCGACATGTGGGGCGGCAAATGACGTACCACTGACAGCAGCAGTGGGTATCCATCCGTGAATACTTGACAGAGGCCATGATGTAGCATTAGTTGTCCAAATATTTTCACCAGGGGCTGCAAGCGAAACTGTACGCCTCCCCCAACTTGAATGTCTTGCCCATCTGTCATTAACGTTTGTTGAACTAACAGAGATGACATTATCTAATTTTGCACTTAAATTTGATGGAAACCAATTATGGTTTTGGTCATTATTATGTGCTCTATTTCCCGCTGCTATAACTGCAATCCCATTGAAATCGGCAAGTGCTT
>Ga0123355_10010576_pt1 | contig 14165 bp, 6 predicted proteins | sample TergutEmb28metaG_3_FD_89872 | JGI IMG/M metagenome (GOLD analysis project Ga0123355, IMG submission 89872) | Embiratermes neotenicus P1 segment gut microbial communities from Petit-Saut dam, French Guiana - Emb289 P1 | ecosystem: Host-associated > Arthropoda: Insects > Digestive system > Gut ... | reverse complement strand
GTGGTGGTGGTGGTGGTGGTGGTGGTGGTGGTGGTGGTGGTGGTGGTGGTGGTGGTAATGGTGTATTGATGACTGTATCATTGAAATAATAAAATTGTGTATGTTGTGCTGATAAAAACAGTGTATATATGGTATATGGTAAGTTTATTATATACTTGATATTTAATTTATAGCACAGTGGGATGCATCGATTAAGGGATTGTTACAATATTTTTGAAAATTAATTAGTTTTCAAATAAAAACTAACTTACCTAATTACCTGATAGGATGGTACTATTTTAAAATTAGTTGTTTTGTTGGACTTTCTTTTTATTATGAGGCCTCAACATTAAACTTTTCAAATGCAGAAAAAAAAAACACACACACAAATTATGATTATGTGAAAGAGTGATCATAATTTTTATTTTGAAAATAATTTGGTATGGTATATTGCTTGATGTTGTTCAATGTAGTGTCACTAGTTTGTTTACTATACAAGTCATTATAACTATTCTTTTTATTCTTAGGTGTATGGAGGTTTATCACTGACAGAATTCAACATGAGGTGGAAAGGCTGGCATAATGAAACTGCATGTAAACTTGAAGCTGGGACATTTTCTTCTAGGAAAGAACTTGAACTTATAATTAAAGTACGGAATTGTTTACAGAAGAGTCTTTGTCAAGACCCAAAGTAACAAAACTTATTTTCCTTAACCAGTTGTTTGTAGTAATGTATAACTGTAAGGATATGGGAGGAGGAAATTAACCTTTACCATCCTAGGGGACTATATACTGGTCTCCAAGGATTTGCTTGGTGTGTGGTGCAGGAAAGTTAGCAGAGTAAATCTTTTTTATTACATACCTGTGTGTACTGAGATGTATGTGGTTCTGAAAATCTCCCATCACTAGTTGATATGCTATAATCTCAACTTAAATCAAGTTCTGCAATTAGGAATGTTGGAAGTTGGCAGTCTGTCATTTTGGTCCCATATACATTCCAGAGGAGAATGCTGTTCAGAACTGTCATGTCTAAGAAGTAAAGACTTACTGACTATTACCCGTTTTATCACCAGTGAACTGATAAATGCTGGTGTTACTGTACTGGTCTGTTTTCTCCAAGCCAAATTGCCTTGAGATATATATGTGAGAATTGTAAGTCGCTGGACTTTCATCTAGATTGTAGTCTTGGAAACCCCTCTGCATCTGCATTGTCTTTTGATCCCACTTTTAAACCCTTTGATGGGATTTGACTGGCTGCTTTTCCTCCTCATATGTCAGTTCTCATACTTGCCACTGTTGGGTTGTTCAGTCAGGAACATCACCCTCAGAATTTGGGTCTGGTATCATTTCAGCAGTAAGGGCTCTTTTTATTCTGTGTTTTTAAATTTAAAGCAGTGTCTTCTGAAGTGTGTGTGGACATTTCTAACATTTCTTACACAAATAGGCACCTGCAAAATTTCCAGTAGACAGAAAAATGGCTTTTCTTTTCACTAAGAACTTAGACTTCAAAAGAATTTGTGAGGGGACAAATTGTTCTCTAGATGCACAAAGCAGCCAAGGTTGTAAACTCTGATTTATAGATCTTAAATTGTATGAAGAGAAGTGTACAGTTCTTGTCAAAATTTTCTGGCACATTTTGAAGAAAACAAAGTAAATTCTTATACAGACTGAAGGCAGGAGTAGAAAACAACAGAAGAATATATGTAAAGATGCGGCATTATATAAAGACCAATACAAACTGAATTATCACACATTGTGTATCCATATAAATTCACTCTTTAAAAATCTGTTTTTTTTTTTTGTCCTTCCAGTGTTAGAACTGTAATTTCTGTGATTTATTTCTAAATCACTGCATATCTAAAATTTAATAGTCCTTGCCATTTGAGAGAAACTGGCCAGCATGAGATGCACTGGGGATTGAAACCAACCCATTAAAGGTTAAAATTTGCTGTAGTGAAATATATTCTAATTATGTGAATTTAATAATCTTAACATGGGGTTCAGTGATAGGCTTTCTTTTTGACAGTGATCCTAAAGTTATCGTACCAAAGCCAGTAATTTGTTCAGTTGATGAGGTGACTAGTTTATGCACTGAAAAATTGTACCATGTTTCATGCTTGTATGCAAGCAAGTATGGTAAGGTGGGTGATGCAATGAATTAAATATGTTCAGTAGCAAAGTTGCATGTTTATTTGGCCTTGACATTCATTGATTTCATGTATAAATTTACTTTTGCAAAGGTAATCACTGTGAGGATCAGAAATTATTTTTCAGTTTTAGGTACCATACATATTTCTTTCAACAAAAAAATGTTTCAGATAAAAAGTTACACATTTTGGTAAGATCTGAATGGTTTTATATTATTTACCCCTTTTTTAATGAGTGTTTGTTCTGAGAAAGTACAGGATTAGCTTCATGCAAAATATCAGTTATTTTGAACTTACACAGGGTGTTTTGCATAAGATGTGCCAATTTTTAGGGTGTTATTATATAGTCACCTTGAGTAAAAGATTTTACATCAATATATACCCAAGTATCAACCATTATATCACTATGGGCACATTCTGTTTGAAACTGCACAATTGCAGCAAATAATGGAGTCTGCTGACTGCATAAGGGGAAATGGTGAAATTTGCCAGAAAGAACTTCTCCCTTGAGACCCACAGAAATATACATACATAAGAATGGAGGTCATTTTGAATAGCAATGAGTGTAACATAATAGAAAATCAACATTTTTTTATATTATCTAATCAATACTGATTTTCTGTGTTGTAACATAACTCGGTCTGTAACTTGAAAAATTGCAGTATGTCTTTCATGGTATTACCCAGCAGAATTTTATTTTGATGTACGTACAGTAGGTTAAGATGTAACTGCATGCTTTGTTTGTGGTGTTGTTGGAGATGTGCTGCAAAGTAGGTTAAGACTTAATGAATATCTGTCTTTCGTGGTGTTATCTGACATATAACATGCTTTCCCTTTGTACAATCTGATCAGAAGATAGTGTGGTAATTTTTTTTACTGCCATGTAAATACATTAAAATGGTTGTAGTGGTGTAACAGTTGATAATTGGGCATATGTTGATGTAGCATTTTTTACTCAAAATGACTCATAACATTCTGAAGTTTGGCACACCTTTTGCAGAACGTCTGTATATGCTACAATTAAATTCATCCTGCAGCTTTTATTGTAGATTCCCAGTACCAAATTCATGGAACCCCACTCATTTAAACATGCAAAGTGTTGTGCACTGAATGCAAGGAACACAATAACAAAGGATGAAGTGCGTTCCAGTTTTAGGACTCAGAGCTGTTATGTCTGTTTCAGCTAATGGTAGGTAATGCAGAATCATTTATGGAAGTGAAGGATCAGTGTGGAACATGGTACCAATTCATGGCATCATGGTTGCTGTACACAGAACCGACAGTGAAATCATTTGATCTCAGTTATCATGCTCACCAGTGCATTGCTAAATTTGGTGGTATTTCAAGACTGAAACACAGCGACCTTATCCTGCTAGCTCTAATGGAATCAGACCTGTATCAGGTAACATTCCTCAATATTTCATTAAATGGTAGTTACATATAAGAGTTTTCTGAAGTTTGTTTGTTTGCTTGTTTGTGTACATTCCACTTCACCTAATATGTAGATGTTCTGGTGAATGAATGAATATCAACACATGCAGAATAGATGTAAGGGCAGTTTGACAACACGTGACCAAACTGTATTTTTGAAAATAAATAGTACTTTGACACCATAAAACCTTGTTCATAACAGATTTGAATTTAGGGCAGACTTATTTGAAATTTACTTTTCAAGTTAGTTGGCCAGAGACAGAAGTACTAGGGCATCAGATGCAGGCACTCATATCCTGTCATTTACTTGACGTATTTCATAATGTCTCTTAACCATGATGTTCACCATGGTATCTTATTATTTCAAACCTCCCTCATTTTCTTAAAGCGATCACTTACTGGTATATAAAACTTCGTACCCAGAATTACAGGGCTGTGTATTTTCTTAAATAGTAATTTTTAAAAGGCTTCATTTTTTATTGTGCTCATGATTTTTCATTAACCAGATTTCCCACTACTACTGCTTTGTATTAATGCTGTTTGTAGCTACAATGCTTGTGTGTGATAAGAATAGTGCAGTGCTGAAAAGGTGCTAGTGGTTATTTGTATTCCTCTTCTTTTTATTTTTTTAAGTGCATATGTCATTTTCACTGTTCTAGTCTGCAAAGGGACATGATTCAACAGTGCAGGCTTTTAGTACTTCCCTTAACACGTGAAGTTCCTTATAGACTTGTGTACAGCTTTATGGTAAAAGAAATAAAAATATAACTCAGAATTAAATGGCTGTGGAAATCTGAGAGAGACCAGAATTTGAATGGCCTCCATTCCTTTGCATGCTTTTGGTGAAGATTTTGGGTTTTTAAATCCATGCTGTGCATCGACTGGTCGATCTTCAGCATCACAGGGTTCTTGTAGCTGGAAAAAATTCAGGAATTAGAATCCTGCCTGTTTCATTGTTATGTTTTTTTTTTTTTTACAGAAATCAAACTTTTTAGAACCTGTAAGTGCATTTGTAGTATCTGTATTCAGTACACACACACACACACACACACACACACACACTTTTGCGGTATTAAAATTGTAGTTTGCTCTTTATTCTAAGAGATGATGATTCAGTTCATTATGATTCATTAGTGATCATATATTGAAAAGGGATGTAATTCTGATCTTGGAAAAAGAGAAACTTTCATAGATTATTTTATGGTTACCACATTTTCCTGGTTTGTGACATTTTCATGAATGGTGCTGCAAATTGCAGGATGCTTTCACCTCTGCTATTTAAGTATGTTTCTGTCGTAGGGCATCTATAAGAGTCACCCTTTCTGTCTGTGCGTGTAACCATTTGAGCCTGCTGAATGAAATTTTGTGACATTTGGTACTGGAAAATGTTACAAAAAAAGATTATGTAGCCATTTTAATTGTGTTTTACATTGGACAGTTTTTATAACAAATTTACCTCAGGAGCTACATCTGTTTTTTAGCACATCTGTAATTTCATCCCTGTTGTCCATACATGTGTGCAGGCATTTGCTTCACATCCACACATGTTCAGTCAAGTTGACTGCAGCACCATTGTATGGGTACAGTGGTAATGTGAACTATCAAAGGACCAAGTTTCCTTTTATAAATTTTTATAACACATGGATTGGGGGCTGGTATGAGATGATGTTTAATTGCTAATGAAAACAGAGGATGCTTGATCTGCTTCATCTAGTAATTCATAACTGATTGTACAGAATAGTTTTATGATGTATCTTGTGTTATTGTACAGTTTATTTCTGTATGATTTAAATCTTCTTAGTTGTAATTGTGGAGAGTGAACATGTCATAATTCTTACACTGTGCATACTAATATTTGCCATTCACTACATTAAAATGTCTGGTTGGCTCCCAGTGTTAGACACTTTGTTTTTTGTTGGGGGGGGGTGTAGAATATGTGGCTGATAGACCTTGCACCACATACAGACAGCTAATATAAGCCTGATAACAATTTATGTGGTTGAAAATTACCATACCACCTACAAACAGCTATTAGCCTTATACTGCAGTCCACACATTGAAAGTTGTTGATTAGCTCCTTATTGTATTGAAAGACAAATTAAAATCTCCTTATTGTAAAATTCATGGTTAGGTGTCACAGTAAAATTTTGGTATAATGAAATTCCTTCACCTTGCAAATTATGTTTGTTACACTAACAAGTTGTTATAATGAAAGGCAATAAAAAAAAAAGAATGTAGAACTCACTGTTTTTACAGAGGTCAGTGTGATGATGTCATGTGATTGAGACACTCATGTTTGTTGTGATACAGTGTCACACATTTAATGCAGCTGCTCATTTCCTGCCATTATAACACAAACTTCAGCCACAAAAAAAATGGAGAAGGAGAAAGTATCATTCTTGTAGTTCACTTTGGCGTGCACAGTATGGCATTGAACTATGGTACAAGAACACACAAAATAAGGCGCAGAAGTCTGGGGAATAGTGAATTTAGGGTGTCCATGGGTGGGTTAGAAAGTTTCAGAATGAGATATCAGATCATATTTAATGATGTCTGTGGTGAATCCAGCAACTTTTGTAAAGAAAATAGCAAATTTGTTTGCCAAGTTGCCTTCAGTTATGGACGGGTATGACTGAAAGGACATTGCAAGTGGTGGTAAAAAGGGATAATTTTTTGTGTATGACCAAGTAAAATTCTGTGTGTACAAGGTGAAATATGTTCTGGTGGGAGGATTTGCTAAGACAGGTTTACAGTTTCTGTCAACAATTTTATAATTGGAAAGACTGAAAAAACTTTTTTTATAGCAAAAACTGCTAAACCACATGTTGGAAAAGCATTAACATCAAGAAACTTACTGTTGGTTGGTGGTCTAACAAGAGCGCCTGGATGATGTCTCATGTCAGTGGCTGACAAAATTTAGTGTGAAGATGTGACACAACTGACATGCTCACTTATTTTTGAGATCACTGCTAGCCAACAGGGAAGCCCCACCTTTTGCCAGTGAACTTAATGAAGTTCATATCAGTTCTTATTGCAATAATTTGGACAGCAGAGGCTACAAAATGTCTCCAAAACAATACAGGTTTTATCAAAAAGCCAGATTTTCTAATAATGATTTGAATGATGAAGAAGCCAAAGAAAGCAACATCCATGAACTGTAGGAGTCACTCAGTCAGACTACATAACAGAAAGATTAAGGCATAATATTACCTTAGCATTGATAATGAAGTTCACATGGCTGTAAAGTAAATTGAATAGTTCACTGAGAAGTACCAGCAAAGTAAGAAAGAGAAATATGATGAGAAAGATGAAACTTCTCATGACCAAATTGTGGAATGCATACTGAAGGCAAATCATGATTCTCAGAAAACATCAGAGAAGCTCAGCAGTTTCCACTGATTTGAAACAATCCTGAACTGTTTGATACAATTTACACAACTCAAATGCTCATTGAAAATCAAGTTTCTCATGCAACAACTTACATGAATAAAATTTTATTGTACTGCTGAAAATGACATTGTATATAATGCGCTGAAAAAAGTGTCAACCTTCTATACAAGAGTGAGAAATGTATGGGGTATGTAGCTGTAAAAGAGCTTTAATCATTATATATTTGTATGAAGTGGAACCTGCCTACAATGCCAAAAAAAATCCAATCCCTTGTGATATATATAGCATGATAAAATTTAAGACACCCTCTAATTTAAGATGCACCCCACTTTTAAAAAGGGATTTTCAGGGGGAAAAAATTGGATGATATTTTGATGTGAGTGAACATGTTTTGGGTTTATTAATGAATTAAAAATGTTAGTAATATATTTAAATGAAATATGACAAGGATATAAAATATACAGGAAATTTAAAATTTGCATTACAGTAATCTTTCTTGCAGCTTTCTTTATTTAATCAGAATGCTCCTCCAGTGTTTCTTTTGACCCACTATCATATTCTGAAGTTGAAGCATCCTCATTGCTTGATTCACTGGTGTCTCAAAGAATGTCATCTTGTGTTCCATCTCCTGCACTGAATAAAAAACATTTTAAGGATGATTTTCTGATAATAAATTATGTTTTGTATGTATTGTATGATACAACATCAGTCTTTTTGCATTCAAGAATTTGTTGTGTGAGTGAACTATTTTTGCAAGCAGGTACAGTTCGCTATCTGTAAAATTTACTATTCTTGTTCTTTGAGGGAAATAATGTTTTCAAGACTTTTTGAAGAGTGAAAAATAACGCCTCAAATTTAAGATGCACCCACAGTTTCAGTTTAAAAAGACGTAAAACAAGGTGGCTTTTAAATATATATATATATACACACACACACACACATATATGTATATATGTGTGTGTGTGTCACAGCACAGCAGCTGTCATGGAAGCTTGCATACAAAGCCCCTGTCCTTTGGTAATTTGGATACCAGTTTCCTCAGCTGATCAGCTGGTAGCATATTGTTGATAAGACTCAAATTGCTGACCTCCAAGCTTCTAAACAGGCCTTGCATGTTCTGAAAATATTTCTTGACATGTGATGAAGCACTTGTCTTGAAATTTGGACAGCTTCCCTTTGAATATTGTTTTTCCATCCTTGCATAGGAAGTGAGTTGTATGCGTTATGTATTGTGCAGTTAATCTTCTGAATAATGGTATCAGGCGTATTTTAATGTAATAATTGGTGTTTGTTTCTTAAAAAAACATGAGTCATGTGACTTGGCACACACTCACTGCACATCAGACTCTGATTTTAGGGTCACATAATGGAAACTTTATGCAGTATGTGGGAATTTTTTTAACACCACCATCTGTTATTTTGGCTGTTTGTGTGTCTAATTATTGTAAACCTTGCCTCATCTGAGAAAAATCCAGCTTTTTGTAGTTGATGTATTTTCAGCACTAAAACTGTAATAAAAATTTGTTAACTTTTCTGTATGGTGTTCTTTTATGCTGTACTGCAAGGAGGTGTTTTTTTTTTTAACAAAATGTTTGGATACATTTTTTCCATGATGCATGCCTTGTAGAAGTATTGCAAATGAACACTGTTCAATTTAATGTATTTCAGAAGCATGTTGACCCTATCTGAAGTCTATTTGTAATAAGAGATAACTGCGAAATTAATGCCTATTCGATCCTCCCAGTTCTCACTAACAGTAACCCAGCCACATTTTCAGCAAACAAACCTAGGCATGCCTGGTTCGTATTGTCCAGTGTTTGGAGACATGGTAGGTGGGCCTGTCTGCAGAAGGAGCTGGTGTAATTAGGCAACTGAGGAATTGTAGTTGATATGCTACAGGGTGGAGAGATTCTCTTGACTAAATCATCGAGACTGGCTCTAGGTCTCACGCAGTTTCCTATTCAATGGGTAACAGGGACTCTCCCTGGAGGTAATTGATTAGGTTGTGAAGCTGACCACCCAGGTCCATCCAGCACTGAGGTTACAAATGCATGTTGCTATATTTCTGCTGCCTCATATGCCTTCCCATAGTATAGCACTTATATATTTAGAGTATTGTCTTTTGGCTGTTAATGCCAGGAGTTGTTGAATTCTAATACTGTTTGTTGTTCTGAAGTCTCCATAACTATTAGCCAGTGGACATGGCAGCATATCCTAGAAAACTTGAGTCTCCATTGGCTCAGCTATGAGAACTTGTAATCTGGAATATTTGCATTCATGTGGTTTGCTTTCTGTTGTTGAGGAAATTCTGTTGTTGTCTAATCAAATTGTACTTGATTTTGATAATTTAAATAGAACAAAAATATAATTGCAGTTAATGTGATTTAATACACAAGAGTTCAAGAAAAAGTATTGCATCTTATGAAACTTTGTAGGAATTGACACCCAAATCATAAACATATAAGTTTAAATTTAAAGTGAGGCATCCCATTGTGATATCTTACTGACAAATTTGTACTTAATCACATCTAACAAATGTGTAAATAAGTTTGTTGAAGTAATGTGTTCTCTGTTTCTGAGCAATTCTCTGCACAGTTAAATTGGTGGAGGTGTAGATATTTGATGATATGAAGAAATAACTTTTAATTATAGAATTTGCATAATTGACATATGAACATCTAGACCATTGAAGTATTTAAAGTTGCAAAGGACAAATCAGGAGAGCGGATGGTTTCCAGATTGGACTGTGCTTTCCACTTTTCTTTTGTAATGTTTTGTGGCAATGATTCTAGGCAATTAGACTGATTGAACAGACATCAGAGAATGGCTGGTTTGCAGCTCATCTTACCAATCTACTTCATCAGTGTGGATGTCTTAAGACACTTGAGAATCAACAAGGGAGCCAGACAGTAAGGTTAGTTATCTTCATCCGTGATATAATGTTATGGATACTTGTGTAATTTGGTAGGTATCAGATGTGAGTTTATAAAATCTGTTTAACTGTAAATAATTCTGAGACTTATTGTGCTGCAAATTAGTGTACCATGTACTTTTCCTTTTGCAGTATGAGAACAATTTGAAATGGTTAAATATTAACCCTTCCAGAGACAAATCAGAAGTGTTTTATTTAAAGACTAAGTTCACACCACACTGTCAACACCTTTCAGCTCGGTTATAAGAATCAATTAGTTTATGTTGTCTAGGACAAAAGTCACTGTAAGCAGAGTGTACAGTTCTTGAATGTTAAACCTATTGGTGCATCAAGTAACCAATAGGCTTTAAATGGTTAACCTTTTGGCGCCAGAATTATTTTTTTTCATTTTAGCACACCCTGTATATAAAATGTGAATAAAACAGGAACCAAATATGTTAGATTTATGAAACAAACTGCATTTTGAAGAGGAAAAAATGGAGAGTTTATACCATGTTTAAAATATTCATTACCTATATTTGTTGAATAAATATATAAAATGCAACGTTTAGAGGTTAGCGATGCGGTACAACCACTATAGTAGTCGTTAGGCATCAAAGGGTTAAATAAAACTAACAGTGTATTACTGTGAAGTAATGCTATATCCTGTTTCTGAAAAAAGGAAAGCTCCGTTCTGTAAAAACTAGTATTCATACTATTTTAAGTGTAATAATAATAATAATAATAATAATAATAATAATAATAACTTTAAATTAATATTTCATTTGCAATTGTCATTTTTTTATATTTAATTTGTGTGCAGTTTATATTACCCTATTGCAGACTCAAAATATTAGTTTCCTCAGTCACGCTAGCCTATATTACCTCTTTATATTCCACATAATGACAACTAACTCATAAGCAGTATTCTTATATTATTGCCAGAATAACAACAGCCCTCAAGCAGACTACCTACAGTTATCTCTTTATACAATTTTCCTGTTAGTGTAGTCCAAGTAACTTCTCCATTCACATTTTTTACACATTTATTGTTTTGTCCTTATCCCATCCATTAATCATCATAATAACACTAATCTTAAACAGTGGGTGCAAGTGTCGATTAGCATAGAATCCTTGGATCAGTGAGCTGCTGAAAGCATATTATGAAGTTTGTCATTGGGTGACAGAGTTACTGAAATATATTTAGAGTATCAGTTTTCAAAGAGATCGATGAAATACCTAAAGAATCTTTTTTCAGTCTGTGATTTCTTACTGATATTTTCTGTATGTCAGAGTCCAAAGCTTTGGGATTCACTGCCTAATATTCTGATGATAAGTCATAGATCATACTGTGAAGGCTGTAGTTTGTTCATGTGCATAGTGTGGTTCATGAACCCTTTAACAGTTTGGCTGTAGACTTACACGAGCAACTGCTTCTGGACTATGGGACACTCCTGATGTCTCATCACTCTCTTTGGCAAGTTGGCATCAGTTACTTAGATTACTGCCCAAAAGAAGGCCATGCCCGCATAGAAGTTCTCCTCTCCACACTGCCTCTTGGTTCTGAGGCACGAGCACTCAAAATTATCCAGGCAGCTCGTGAGAGGGACTTGCATCACATTGGTAAGCTTATGCTAAAATACTCTGTCACTGTAGTGAAAGTAATTTGCAAGACATATGATGCATATTAATATTTGTGTAACAGTCTAGTTTAAGACATAACTAAGAAAGTAAGATGTGGCAGTTCTCTGTTAACTGAAATCCACATTGGTAACAGCCAGAGTCAAATATAGAGTGGACAAAAGTAGGTACAGTTGCATTTGTTAAATAAATATTATGCCTGCATGCAGTAACTTCCTTTAATCTGGATGCCAATACTCCAGAAATCCTGATATTTCAGAAATTGGACGAAGTGTCATATAAGTGGTTTATAGCAATGTATTCGGAAGGAAAATCCATGAGTCTGCCCACAATTGAAAAAGCTAAGCGTTTTCCATGATGAAATAAAAATACCTGACAAATGCACATTCTGTGATGGTTGGCTGCAAAGTAACAAAAATTACCTATAAGAAATTTTGTCAGTATATGTGCTGTTTGACAATCTGGCACCTGTCTGGTCACACTGATGTGAGGTTAAAGGAATTCTACTGTTCCTACTTTTAGGCCACTGTGAATATATTCTAACCCTGTGTGTGGGCATTTACACAGTTTGCTGCTGCACGTAAGAAAATTAAACTTGTCCCTGTCCATGCCATGGAGGCATACAGGGGAAGCAGAGGTATTGCTCCACTTATTCTTAACCTCAGAATTATGTGGACATGAGTGATTTACCTAATGCCCCAGCCATTTTTCCCCAGGCAAAAGAGCCCCAGTACATATTAAATAGGAGGCTGGGTGGGCATAGCCAGTCTGGACATTTTGGAGAAGGAAAAATTTCTTGGCCTTGCTGACATTCAGACCTTTTTTTTTCCAGTATGTAGCATAGTCACACTACTGAATACACTGCCCCAATTCCTGCTGCTACAGGTAACATGGTTGTTTAAATTTGCACTGTGGCTCTTTTTAGCTGCTATTGTCATGGAAATCAAAGGATAAAAACACAGAAATTACACATCAATAATAAATAGTGATCTGAATCTAGTTAAATGGAAAATTCGTCTCATGCAACAATGAATAAAAAATCAAGTTTAAAAACTACTAGCACCTACCTAACCAATATCTCATTGACTGAACACTACATGGTGCATTTCAGTAACACTGAGAGACTGCTGGGGTTGTAGGTGGATTCAAGGTTTACTCTGAAAAATCAGTTTGAGTTGTCTGCATTGCCTCATCACTAATATACAGGCCAATGACAGACTGTTGCCTGCATAGTGTTTGCAATCATTCCTGTGCCTCTTTTAATGGCTGTTATTGTATTTTTAAGACTGCTGTACGTGGTTCCACATGGTTGTTCATCACTGACATAGAGGCAGCTGAATATATCATTGAGAAGTACTCTGAAAGAGGTGCAGCATGTGCCCATAATCTGTGCTATTGACTGTTAATGCTTTCTTCAGTGGTAGGAGTGAGGATTGAAAGCATGACTAAAGATTCCATACATATTAGTAAAGAAAATTCTAATTGTGCAAAGGTAGCACTGACAAAGTATGTTTTTATGTTGTTCTTCAGTTATTTCAGCATTAATACAGCAGCTGCTACAACAGCTGTTCGAAGTCATGACCACCGGCTTAATTATACAACCCACATTGACATACATTTGGCTGTCACACTGACTTGCAAATGTGAGGTATATTGGAACCTCTTACATAAAACATCTGATGTCCCCCAAACCAAAAAGTTGGGTTGGGTGAGCATGCAGGCAAAAAGGACCACCATACTCAATCCACTGTCCAGGGAAAAGTATTCAGGTATTGTGCATCCATGTTGAAATGCCTGGATTCTTATCATGCATGAAGCACATCATTTGCTGAACACCTATTGGCACACATTCCAGCATGTATGGCAGTGTGTGCTCAAAACAGTCCATGTAGGCAGGTCCTGGCAAGTGTGCAGAAAGTACCCAGGGGTCCTATTAGAAAGTCATGACCAACACCATACCAGACATTGATGGAAAGTCTTGGCTGGTGCCTTGTTTGACTGTTGCATGTTTTTTCTGCCTACATGTGATTGTTAAGGTTGTTCATAATACTCTATTGCAAAAAGGACATACCATCTGCATAGAGCAGTGCTGGGGAACAAGGGCTTCTCAGCACAGCACTGGAGAAACCATTGAGTAAATTCCTATTGCTGAGATTGTCTGCTGGACTCATTGCACGGACTTTCTGCTAATAATATATATGCAGCTTTTGCTGATGGATAACCTACCAAGTGGCACAATGTGATGCATGCATGGCTCACCAGACTTGACATGCTGGGTGCAAGCGTTTTCAGTTACCAGATTCAAGACCACTTCCTCAGACCTTGGAGTGTCACGTTTGTTGACACTTAATAACCCAGGCTGTCTTAGTTTTCAGTTTATGGATGTAAATTTGCTATGGTGTGTTAGTTAGCAATTAGGAAAACATTCTTGATACAACTGCTGACCCATCCTGCCATTTTCATCTGCTATGCCCTACACAAGGGGGCATGCAGTGGCACAGTTGGTTGAGGCATTGTGCTACAAGTCGGAAGGTCGCAGGTTCGATTCCCAATGGCATCAATGGAATTTTTTATTGATATAATCCTTCCTGCCACATTATGGCCCTGGGGTTGACTTAGCCTCTAACAGAAATGAATACCAGGAATATTTCCTTGGGGGGGAGGGG
>Ga0123355_10010575_pt1 | contig 14165 bp, 12 predicted proteins | sample TergutEmb28metaG_3_FD_89872 | JGI IMG/M metagenome (GOLD analysis project Ga0123355, IMG submission 89872) | Embiratermes neotenicus P1 segment gut microbial communities from Petit-Saut dam, French Guiana - Emb289 P1 | ecosystem: Host-associated > Arthropoda: Insects > Digestive system > Gut ... | reverse complement strand
TTTCTCTTTTTTATTTTTTTATATTGTTATATTTTGTTATTTTTTTTATAAATAACCCAAGCGAAGAAAAACAAAAAAATAGAAGTAGTTTTTGTGTGTTGGATGGGGGGGGGGGGGGGGGGGGGGGGGTGTTGGTTTGTTGGTCACAGTTAAGTCAGTTAATAAGTTATATACCCACACAGCAAGTCCTTAAAATGAGAAACGAAATAAGAAAAAAATCACGCTTCCAGAAATATCTACAGTATAACATAATCAGCTAAAATAACAGCACACATTAATTCCGGAACATATAATAGAGTTCTAATATGATCTTATCTTTGTATGTCTTTAAAAACAATAAGTCTCAAAATCATGGACATGGGCGTACATTGACTGATAATAATGTGGGGGGGGGGGGGGGGGCAAAAAAAACTTTGGGTATTAGGAAATTTAACCCCCGAAGGAACCAAGTTAAAAAAGAGAAAAAAATTTTCCCCCTTAACCCTTATAACCAAAAATAAGTGGGACCCTGCCCCCCCCCCCCCCTCCCCAAGTTATGCCTTTGACCCCACATAAAACAAAATCGAAAGGCATTTTCCTAGTTATCGGCTGGTACTTAGTTCTTGGCGAAGGATATTTTCTGTTTTACTCGGTCCATGGCAGTAGTATTTCCCACGGTTGAACGCTCGTTATCACGAGAATCTGAAACAAAGAAACGAGACAGAGCAAGCGCTATATGTTCTGGGGCTGGCAGCGCAAGGAGGCATCGTTCTGGAAGAGAGGACATGCAGGATGTTGCAGTTCGTGAGTCGGACGCCATCCAATGTGGGTCCGGCCCATTCACTGCCTTCGCAAGGTCACTAGGCCTGTCGCGTTCGGACAGACAGCTTGGACATCAACAATGTGTAAAAGCGAAAAAGAGCATTGCGTTATTGATTGGTTCTTCCCGTAATCTGGCGTTGAAATGGCCTGATATCAACCGTACCGTCAGCTTCATTTGTTTATTGTGACAAACAAATGTGCAGACAGTCACTGAGTAGCGGCATCAAATCGCGTAACATGACATAGGAGGGGCGTGTGACAAGTACAGGAGAGAAAAGAAAACCTACACGGTTTTAGATGAGGAAACCCGAAGAAAGGAGAGCACGTGGAGAATCGAGGCTCAGAAGGGAAGATGATATTAAAACGGATCTTAAAGAAATAATTTGGGAGGCTGTAAACTGGATTAATGACTCAGGATACCGGCAGTTGGAAGGCTGTTGTGTACACGCTAATGAACATTCGGAATCCGTAAAGTGTGGGAAGCGTCTTGACTGAAGAACTATTGGCTTGTCAAGGACTCTGTTTCGTGGATTTGTCTATTTGCTTATTTATTTATTTATTTGCCTCTGTGCATGACCCATTTTAAGGTCTTGAAAAGGAGAGAACGGACGGATGAAGGGAATAAAGAGAAGGTTAGACAGAAAGAGATGTGACGTGGAGGAAGAAGAAACAAAGGAAGGAAAGGGTGTACTAGTGAAGGAATAAGCACATGGAGAATGGAAGAAAAACACAAAAATCAAAGGAAAGAAATAAAGAAAAGAGGAATCCAGTTTGCACATAAGCGTTGCACACCGATCACGTTTCGATTCCTGACAAGGAAAAGGGAGTTTTCACTTTTCCAAAGCGTCATTACCGGCTTTGGAACCAGCTCAGCACCGTATTCAGTGGCCAACGAGAGTTCGTTCGTCGGGGGTAAGATGGCCGGGCATGTAGCTGGAAACTCACTCCGATCTAGTGCTGTACCCCCACTCCCTCATAGGCCATCGTGGCGTTCACAGGGACAACCTTACTCTCCAATTCATTCACCCTAGCTGATAACACATTTACAAATAATTAACAGGGCTTGTTTCCAAATTTGGAACATCGGTTCTGCTCTCTCCCCGTCACGATCCACATCTCCCCAGATTTCACCTGGCATTCGGAGTGTGTCCTTCTGCCGAAGGCTTCAGTTGTAGAAATGCCGAAGGATGGGAAACTCGCAAACGGTTGTGAAATATGTCAGAAGTGCAATTGTGCACCTCCGCTGTGGCTGCTGTCGTCGCCAAGGTATGTGCAGATCGGCGCTTGTAACCATCAAGCAACCTGACGCGATTAGGATTCTATGAACGAAAAGTCTTAACAGTCTGCAACTCCATTCCTTTGCTCGTTTTACTTTAATTTGTCTTAAAATGAACATCTGACATCAAGTGGCCGTGAAATAGAATCTGTTATTGAAGCGTTCCCGTAACTAATTACATAGTCAGGTCAGTTAATAGGTGAGGGCTCCATTCTCAGTCCCTGGACAACTGACCGAGAATATTTGTTGTTTTCGTCATTTACTTGGTACGAATCAGACAGAAAACATCTGGCAAAGAAGTTCCCTTCTTTTGTGATATCCGAAGTTTCATCGCTCGACGACGGTCCTAGTGGCCGCGCGGTCGAAGGCGTAGGTCTACGGCCTTTCGCCTGCTGAGATTGTGTGTTCGAATCCCACCAGGAGCATGGATGTTTGTCTGTTGTGAATGTAGTGTGTTGTCAGGTAGAGGTCTCTGCGACGAGCTAATCACTCGTCCAGAGGAGTCCTACCGACTGTGGTGCGTCGTTGTGTGTGATCTAGAAATCTCGTAAATAAGGAGACCCTGGCCCAATGGGGGTTGTTGCGCCAAAAACCAAAAAAAGAAGTCGCTCGACACTCAAACCAGTTGATCCAATTACACTGATAAATATCCACATTTTCGAAGCTTGAATTTAATGGTACATACACAGCTTTAAAATGGGACTTGAAGAAATGGCGTATATGTATACACGTATGTGTAAGTACATGTAGATGTGTATGTGTGTGTGTATATATATATATATGGAGACGAAAATACTTTTGAACCAGTGAATATGGTAATAACATCGAGAGACAATACTGACCAAGTCCATGTACAGTGAAGTTAGTTAGGTGGTTAATTAGTTAAGTTGGTTAGTTGTGTGGTTACTTGGTTAGTTACTTAGTCACTTGTTTATTCCATTACGTTTGATCATTTACTTGGTTTATTAATTCAGTTAGATATGAATTATCGATACCTGCATGGGTTCGTTGTATTTGTTTAGGTCGTTTAATTTCATGGTTAGCTTGTTTGGTTAAATTAATTGGCCAGTTAATTAGCAATTTAATAAGGTATTTCCACAGTCCACTAGCTCCCATATTGGTCACAGCCGGCAGTCTTTTGTTCGGACACTCTGATCATGGGTTAAACTCTCACGCACGGTACAGGTTTGCACGGTACGTATGTGTATCTGCATCTCTCTGTGTCTCTGTTTTCCTGCATAGGCACGGGCCTTGCGAAGGGCTGATCCCCGCCCAAGGGGTTCTATCCTGCGATTATAAATAGGATGAAAGAGCCCAAATAGCGGGAAGCCTCTAACGCCATCGAAAAGAAACAAACTTAGTAGACTGACCAGTTAATTTGTCAAGTTGTCAGTGAGTTAGTTTGATTAGTTCATGGGCTAAGCAGTTAATTTATTGTGAGCTGCTTAGTTTATTAGTTTCTTTATAGGCAATGTAGGTTAGTTGGTTACTTTATTAGTTAGATTAGTAGATGCTTTAGTTTCTTGTGGCTGATCGGACAATTAATGGTTAATTATTTTATTTAATTGGTTTATTTTTATAATTTTGAAGTAGTATGTTGATTTAATTAGCAGACAATTTATTTTCACTCGGTGGTTAATTAACTAATTAGCACTTAGTTCATTCATTCCTTAGGTGATGCACGCTATACCGCTGAAACCCTGCAAAGGCCTGATTCAACTTCTTTGTCCGCAGGGACGCAGCAGCCGGTCGACGCCCGGGACCAGAGACGCCACTCTTCTGTGAGCGATGCGCCCCTGGACAGTAATGTACTGCGGAAGGTGGCCAGCCTCACCCTGGACAAGGCCACCATCGAGCAGCGGGTGTCCAAACCAAAGTTTGTGCTAGAGAAACTGGATTTCCAGATCTACGAGAAGTTTGAAGGTCAGTCTCTGTACTAAATATTATTTTTTTTGAACGTGTATGAACAAAAGTTGCGGAGATGGTTCGAGGAAACACAGTATTTTGTGATCCTTACGATTCTTCTGAAAGCGTTATTTTGTATGGCAGCCAGCACGGCCCTTTGCGAAGATGTGGCAAATTTTGAACAGAGTGCCTTCTCAGGACAGGCACATGCTACTGTAACATACGCTTAGATACCGAGGAATTAATAACATTTAAAATAATTCTGGGTCGATGGTCGTGGTAGGTATTGCTATTCAGCGCTGTCACATGTTAAAATTGTCTTACTCATTCAAGTGTGTTCAGGTTTGCGTTTTCCAGCGTTTGCATGTAATGGATGGGGTGAGTAAATCATGATTAATGGGAGGGGGATTTTTAATTGTGTTATTTAACGATGCTATCATCTTATAAGTTTATGTCATGTCAGCGATAGATACACAAATTAGTGTGCGGGCATTCGTGAATGATGCTGACACGAGAAAACCGAAGTACTCGGGCGGATGGGGGGGGGGGAGACCTGTCCCATTGATACTTTGTCTACCACATGTCCACATGAACTTGCCTGAAACCGAACCCGGGTCTCCGCAGTGTGAGTCTGGTGACTACCCACCTGGTCCATAGCAGGGCCTAGTTGTGGGGAGCAGGTTTGTTTGTTTGTTCAATATGAAAAAAGGGGAAGAAGATGACAAGATAGTAAAAAATGGCCAAATCCCGTTCCCGTTCCCGTTCCACACCGTGAAGGTATATGGAGGGAGCAGAGGTATAGCGCCATTTATTCTAACCTTAACACTGGATGGAGAAGAGTGGTTAGCTTTACGCCCCGGCCGTTTTATCCCCGGACAGAGAGCCTCTGGTGCCTATTGAGTAGGAGGCTTTGTGGGCACCAGGGCCGGTCTGGACTTGGTGAGGAAGAAAAACGTTCTTGCACGTGCCAGAAATCGAAGCCCGGATCGTCAATCCCATAGCCTAGCACTTAAGTGTTACCGGGTTACATTTTAGGCTTCGTCACATGAAACAAAAAGGAAACTTTATACATACATACATATATATGTATATATATGTGTATATATGTATACAGTATATATATGTTTATTTATTTAATTAACTTACGGTCTTGCACATTACGATTTACAAGTTGTTTCAGGTTACTGGTTGCGGCCCATTAGCCAGGCCATCATCAGACCGATATAATAAGGCAAACAAAAAAATGCAATTTTCGGTACACTGCACTGACTGCAAACAGATACGTAACTGTTGTATTTTCAGTGTTTTATTTTCGGTGTGTAAAAAGCATAAATGTGTAAAGAAACGTTGTTGTTAGTACGCAATTACGGGCCGTTCTGTGACCAGCCACCTCATACCAAACTTACGCACTTTCCCACCATGATCACCTTGCTGCAGTCTTAAATCAGCGCTTTGCAACTGGAACATTGTGTCAGATGTAAGGGTAAAGGTAAAGCAATGCCCATACAGTCCTGGACAGACCCTGAGGGTTCCAGGAGATTGAAGCTCCCAACTTTCGAGACAGTCGGCACATGAAGGTGGTAAGGCTGTCAGCCCTAAGCACCGGCCGCCTTTACGCCCAGGAAATATTCCTGGTACACATTTCTGTTAGAGGCTGAGTCGACCCGAGGGCCACAATGCGGCCGGAAGTGTTATGTTAATGAAAAACTCCAATGACACCATTGGGAATCAAACCCGCTTGTAACGCATTGCCTCAAACAACGGCGCCAACGCTTCCCCCCTCGTACTGGGTGTCCCTCTACAAGTTCTTACATTTTGCCCGCATTCCCACTGGAACGCTCGTGCGAAGGGCAGGCCGCCCGTCCGACATTAGTTGTGTACGTGGACCGCATCAGGGACTCCTCGTTATCGGTCTAGCTGCTCCTGCTGCTAGTGCTGCTACTGATCCGCATTCTGATAACCTATCAGTGGGTGTTACGTACGGTGTTCCAATTATCCGGTCATGAAGTGACAGCAGTAAATCAAAGGTCAAGTCACTGGCTCGAAGTTTGAGATGTTTGCACATTTGAAACAAAACCGACACACGATTGTTCCTTATCAAAGACCAGTGGGACGAGTGACACCCTGATCCGTCCAAAGTCGCCTACTTTCGTTTTGTTTAGGCAGCGCATCTCTCGGAATTCCAGCGTCCCTCGCTCGTCGCAAAGTTGACGCAGTGCGATATTAATGCGTGATTGCAGGCTTCCGCCGCGAAGTAGATGGCACTGCGCCCTTCTGGGTTATTACGCTGCGAGTAGTGGTAATTTCTTTCGACGTTTCGGGACAACCTGTCGGTTAGGAATTAACACTACTCGCTGAGTAGCCCAGAAGAGCGCAGTACTCGCAGCGTGATATTGCTTGTCTTGTGTGTGACCTTCAGTGACGTCAAAGTTGCGAAATTTGAGCCGGACACCTCGCTCCTCGCCGGCTCGAAGAGCTCTACATGCCGCCCTGGGATGCCCACCGTCTGGTTACAGTTCTTCTACAAGTCATGCCTCCTCCTAGCACATACTTATAACTATAATAGGAAGACCAGGCTACGGGTTAGACAGCCGAGGAAATGTGGTTGGAATTCCAGCAGGGACAAGAGATCTGCTACAAAAAGCCCAGACCGGCGCCGGAATTCACCCAATCTCCTATTCAATCGGTACCGGAGGTCAAGGGGCCGGGGCATGGAGCTGACCATTCACTTTCGTCTACTGCTCAGGTTGAGAATAAGTGGATCTATGCCTCCACTCCTTCATGTGCCTTCATGGCGTAGATACGGACAACTTTACAGCCCATAAAAGGGGGGATTTCCAGTCAATGCTCTTGCTTCTGGAGATTCAGGTCTTCTGGAATACGATACCGTGCCGATTGGTAAATAGCAAATTTTCGGAGGGACTTGCTACGTTCAAGTCGTCGGTAACTACCATTTTGACACGGCGTCATGTCCCAAAGATCAACACCGCTGTAAGAACCTCAAATATAATTCCATTGCAGTAAATCGGCGAATGGTATTTTCGCAAACTTCCACTCAATAAAGACGAAGTTTGCTGCCTTCTGTTATTTGACTGTAGTTTAGTCGGAGTGTATCGGCGTTTCAGTAGGCACTGCTGTCTTCGCTGACAAGGTGTGACAGGATCAGCTGGAGGTTTTGAACTTGCTCACTAAAAATAATAACTTGTTTCCTGTTAGTAACACAGAACGAATATTATTCACAATAATGTCAACCCTGATGATGGACTACGGACGATTCTCCGAAACGTCGGTAAATTTTCCACCAGACTGCATGGTGTCGCGTCCCAGAAAGCAGCAAATCTCACTCCCATTCGTAATTCCCAAACACTTGAATGTAGCGTGTATATATATATATATATATATATATAGTTACACGGCTAATGGCTATTTATCTTGCGTACCTCACATGGCGTATGTGATAGTGACAGTGTGTTTCGGTATAGTGTCGAGTGATACCAGTGTGCAGTCACATTTCCCCAACCACTGTGTGTCGTACTGTTAATCAGTAAGGACAGAACGATGAAGATGCCATATATCAGGCTTAGTAGCAGTAAGATAAGAAGTGATAAAATGTTCAACCTGTCTGAAGTTCGCCCCTTTAATTACCTGTCCTACACGTCTCGTGCCTCACAAGTGAAAGGATATTGGCCGGGTTCTGTCATGTGTGTATCCGCGATATGTTCACTTAAATTTCAGATTCTTCAGCCAGGAAGAAAGAAGGGAAAGATATTAAACTTAACAAGATGACAGAGGTGATATCACAGTTCCAGGCGACAAACGATGTGCTCTTACTTCATCTTGTGCATCGTCGAGGAAGTTTTAAATCAGTTCTTGAAGCTTCGCCCAGCCTCTTGCCAACCAAATCATTACTTTGCGATGTTTATCTGAATCACTGGACTGAAATACAAGGAAACAGAAGGAATTGTGAACCGGAGCTGCGACAATCAGGTTTAAAATTCACCTCATTAAAATTGCCTTGCGTGTTGTAAATGCTTTCTGTTTGTCGTGCGTTAATATACCTGTGATGGTGTGGTCGTTATTATTAGTTAAACTGAACACATTTCTTGGTCCGGTTTGTCAAACGAAATACCGCACAAGACAGACAAATGCACATATGCGTAATAATAAGGGGAGACAGCGTAACCATTGTTGCCGTTCAAAAGCAATGAGTATTGCATATTCTGAGTGTGTGTTTGCAGCCTTAGTTATCCAGCATGCAACGCCCATGCACCGTATTATATTGTCATACGTGGCCTGTCTAGCTGTACCATATTTTTCCACATTATCTCTTGAACAACAGGATTTTCGAAAAAAAAAAAAAAAGTTTTTGAATATAAACTGTATGTCTTGATTTTCTCTATAACTTCTCATTCTAAGTAGAATTCAGCGATATATAATCATAAATGCACTTAGGTCTTTATGTACAGTACCTTTTATTCTTGTCAGATTTTAATGATACCTGAATTTGCTCGACAGGTTTTCAAAAAAGCTTCAATTAACAAATTTCATGAAAATCCGCCCAGCGGGTACCGAGTTGTTTCATGCGGACGGACAGACAGACGCGCCTCAGAACGAGCCTCTAAAAGCATAAATGTCTTCGACGACATGACGTAATGTACCTAAATAACGAATTCGGCTGCACACTGACAGGACTCCTATCTTATCCTCTGGTCCAGTAATGACCCGGTTTGTCTTTTCTTACGGCGAATTTGTGTTTAAATAGAAACATAATTCAGAGTATCTAAACTGACTACACAGATGACAAGGTCCCTCACAAAATGAAGGCCCTCCCAACAAACACGAGTCGGCATTCGATACCGTGACAAGCTGATGGCCTTGAATGAATATTTACATTTGAGCCTGCGAAAATCTCGGAGTTCCGAGCCACAGACTTCTGTAAAATCTGCCTCAACTGATAAATATTTGACTTGATTTATATTAATGCAAACTGTGGTGTTTCATCAGGCAAATAACATTACAGAATCTTTCATATTGTAACCATTGGCTTTAGCCTTACAAGTGACGCAAGATATAATTGGGACAGATTAAAAATCAGGGCTGTATAATTTTTCTATTATTGGTTGGTTCACTATACCACGAAAACGTTAGTCATTGCCCACTAATAGTTCTTGTTTAGTAATGCTATTTCGCATAAACAGTTTTTTTTTTTTTTGTGGCGCTGTGGCCCAACGCGGGCCATGGCCTCCTCATTCTTGAGGTTTCTTAATCACACACAACGACGCATCACAGTCAGTAATACTCCTCTGGACGAGTGATCAGCTCGTCGCAGAGACCTCTACCTGACAACACACAACACTCACAGCAAACACCCATGCCCCGATGGGATTCGAAACCACGATCTCAGCAGGTGAGCGGTCGCAGACCTACTTCTTAAACCGCGCGGCGACTGGGACCGGCACGTATACAGTTACGTTATGTAAAACGGAAGGGTCACAGTGGGCAGTGACGTGAGAGGGGTGTCGAAGAAAGCGTTCGCTGCCAATTGCAGTAAACACAACAGCTCCTGCTTCGTAGCGAAAAGGTCGTGGTTTCGATTTAACGCTCGGAATCCGGTTTTCGCGATCAAGGTCTCTCCCCACTTTTCCTCTAGCTTCTCGTGCCAGTCCAGTATGCTTCGTCAAGATCTCGGTTCTTCTGAGATGTTACACAGCGTAGATTGGCAGTTAGCGACGTTTCGGGACAACATATCTTCCAGAGTCAAGCAGTCCAAGGAGAACTTATGATTTCCACGTCAGAACAGTGACGTACCTGGCAACACACATGATGCGAGCCATGTTAGGTGTTTCTGTTTTTGTCGTCTTGTGGGCAGCTAGTTGTTATGGTGGGGGGGAACCGAAACCAAATGTGAACCCCACGCCATGTTCCAGCTACGTATAGTCCGGTGTGTACAATTATGTGTACTGGAATATGTCAGAAAGATAAGTAGGGGAAAACCCCCCACCCCAGCCTCCCCAAGCCTCCCTTTATATTGGCGAACACTCGATTTACGGAACATACATGGCGGATTAACTGACATATATTGGGGTGGAGTAAAGTCGCCCAGTTTTGATAACAGAAAGGCTGCAAGTACAATAATCCTGTGAGACCGTTCGTACTGTACCAGCGTTTCGAAAATATTGACACAGTGTGTCGCTGTAGAAGGAAAACGCTTCGAACATTTCAGGTACTCAACAAGTGCAAAATTTGTGGCAGTAAAATTCAACTAATGTGTTGCCTCTGCTGTCGAGCGACTTTTGCGTCACACTGTACACAGACTTACATAAAAACAAACGTAATAATTTATACACAAGTTATTGCGTTGTTGTTTTGGCTTATAATAAAGATTAGAGTACTAGATATACAGACAAGTCTAGTAGGAAACCTTACTGTGAGAGAATAGTACGTTATAGGGTAATATTAAAATGGTTAGTAGGAAAATGTGTTCGGGAGACGCCGACAGGACTTTATTGACTGAGGACAAACCAGTGATTTTCGGGTTCATTAGAAGGATTCAAAGAATTTTTTTTAATACTTACATTCTACTTCCGAAAATTCGTAATTGAGCAGACGACAGTCGTATATATGCATCCGATTGGTCTCACGCTACAACAGAATTGTGCTTTGAGCTTGTGTTTGTCGAAGTAAGGTTAATGTTCGTGTTAAGGAAACACGGAAATCAGTGTGAACAGGATCGAGGTACTCGAACTGCTGAACATGAGGTGTGCACACGCACATAAACACAAAAGAAAGTATGCAGCAGATATTACGAATTTGTGACGGAACAGCTAACGACCTGCGTGGTATATTGTAGACCGGTTGCTAGTAACACGACGACCCAATACCTATCCTCCTCCGTTACGGTCGTGGCACCGGTGTACCGTGTCGGATATCTTGTGTTTTTATGGGCGTTTAGAGCGAAGCGAATGATTATGATAGTGCACTAAAATAGACCACAACTGCTCCCTTCTTCCTCGCTCTCATTTAGCATAACATTAAACTTGTATTCTGGAACCATTCGTTTCAAATCTCGGCTGAGTTACCGATTTTCCTGAGGTTTCCCCTCGATTTCCTTAGTCAGCTTTCCAATCCTCAAGCTAGTGCACGGATAGTATCTTCAAACAGGTGTCGTCCGCTTTCTTCCAAATCCAATACTCGTATAATCCCACCGTATGCAGTGCCATATAATCTTTATACTTGAAGCAATGTTGTCAAGTAACCAACGGATCACTAAGACAAACCACGTACCTTGTGGCTAGAAAAATGTAAGGCCCTTTCCGAAAAACACACTTCTAAGTTGGGTGGTTTTAAGGCGGATGTATAAGCACTGCAGATGTTCTGGCGCACTTACTTGTGAAGTGGATTACGTCACACCGGGAAATGTTCCAAATGATCCCTGTAAGAAGTAGTGCCCAAGTCCGCACAAGTAACATTCACCACACGACGAGACATCTGTCCTCCAGTAAATCTTCACATTACTCACATGCCCGTCAAAAAAAGAAGTAAAATACCTAGGATTTCACCTAGACGAAAAACTAAGGTGGAAGACGCACATAAAAGCCAAACGATGCCAACTGGAACTTAAGCTCAAAAACATGAGCTGGCTAATAAACACATGTTCACAGCTATCCCTAGACAGCAAACTAACCGTATATAAGACAATACTGCGACCCATCTGGACATACGGGATAGAGCTATGGGGATGCAGCAAGCCATCCAACACTATGATTCTCCAAACATTCCAATCAAAAATGCTCAGAATGATCAGTAATGCCCCCTGGTACGTCTCCAACCAAACCTTGCACAACAACTTCGAAATCCCGTACGTAACGGAAGTGATTAAAATCAACACCAACAAATACAAAAATTGCAGCACTGAGCACAGTAATCAACTGATTAGAACCCTCTTCAACCCCTCAGTCGACAGACGACTCAAACGGTTATGGCCGGAAGACTTAGTCCAATAGCAAAGCTCCAGTGAACCATCGATGGATGGTGCCTGCCTCACGACCTTTTCTTACCTCAGCTTTACTAATTACTCTGTCTATGTTGAGTAGTTTGTAACTTGCAATATACAATAAAAAATAGTAGTGAGGTGTAAGTTTGGTGTTCGTACAAAACTGTAAGAAAAAACACTTGAAACAGTTTTAAAATGCTGTTAAATTTCACCAATATGGACCAAAATTAAATTCGCTAGAAAATGTTTGGTGCAGACTCCCAGTACCAAACTCAAACGAAAATCATTCAGTAACTTAGGAGGAAAGTCAGAACAGACAGACAGAAACGATCTCCTAGTCATATTTTCATAACAACATGCCCACTTTTCACAAAAGAATCCCAAAGACTTCCCAATTCATGTCCAGTTCTCGAAAACACTGGCAGAAGCAAGAAGTGTGTTTTTATATAGTCTTCTTATGTCGTATATGTACGCTCATAATGGCGACGAGGCCAGGGTAGCTCGGTAAGTTTAGTGTCCAAATAGGGACTGGACGACCGAGGTTCTATTCCCGAAAAAGAAAGTAACTTTCTCTTCGTCACCGCCTACATAAGCTCTGGGATCCAGGCGGCCATCGTCCATTGGGTACTCCAGTGTGGGCACTCCAATGTCTGTCGTTTGTGTTTGTGGTTTATTTAACGACGTTTTCAGTAGCGTCGAATAGTATGATAATTAATGCATAATTAACTGGGAAGGAAGTGGAAGGTAAGGTTCTGGTGGGGACTGAGGAAGACCACGAAAAACCTTAGTCGCGATAACCGATCTCCTGATTCGAACGCGAGAAAATTCGGATAGGAAGTACGTAGGTGTCCTTCTGTGGACGGTGCGCGACGCTGGCCACCCAGCACCATTGACTGCAGAGCTTAAGAATTCACAGAGCTGTGGACTTTAATCCAGCTCCCACACACGTCTTCTTAGAGCTGTGCTTAATTAAGCGCAGCATCAATTTTTCCTTTCTTTGTAAATACGAGTAATACGGAATAACCATTGTTGAGATTTTGTTGTTAGTTCACTTGAAGGGAAAAACAGTTTTTCCTTGGAGATGTTTTATCAGATATTTTTCATTGATGATCACAATGAAGGGACTCAGATAACGCAAATGGCTGATAAAGTATTTATCAGCCATTGTCATATTAACGTCCATATATGGGTAGCTTCATCTAACGGGCTCCCTTCGAGACAGGCTGAAGGAGCCGCTTTTCATTTGTACTAGGATAGTTGATATGGATGCCCATGTAGAAAATACGTCTGTGAATATCGGAAGTTTGGAAAAGCAGGCAGGCAAGCGAGGAAGGTTGTGTAGGGGCATAAACATGCGTAGTGGTGCACCGGGTTTTCCCAGGCACACCCTAATGTCTCAAAAACATGAAAAATTTAATATTTTGTCTTCTTTTAAATATTTTTAAGAATATAGTTCAGTTGTTGATTTTAGAGAAAGTATATTTAAGTTTTAGTTTCTATAGTTTGGTAAATAAAAATGGCCCTTCAGGACTGAGCACCCAACATACGTTCGGCTCTAAAATAATAAAAAATAATACCACCTAAGTGTACATCCAATGAAATGTGCTCTACTCAATTTATGCAGATATAACCGTCCAGAATGATATTCCAATATAACCAGAGTTATTTCCATCAGTCCTTTAAGGAAAACTTCAAGGGACTGCCTTGCATTTGGCCACAGCTCACTTCTACCATATCCTTTCCAGTTCATGGCCCTACTAAGGGATGCTACATAACCTGAGCTACTGACGTCCATATACCACTGATCAGACGTATTTCCGTTTCTAATCGTACGTTAAAGTAGGCATTGTAACAGTTCATCCACCTCTCAAGTAGGCGGTATTTTATTACGAAGTTATATTACAGACATGTAAAATATGCAGAACTTTTTAGGCCCTATATACTTAATTAATTTTCTTCTTCTACTTCTTCTTCTTCTTCTTCTTCTTCTTTCAATGCCCCACATATCCTTGTGGACTTCGTGGTCTTCCCTCCTAGACATGGCAGAAGTGTAACCGACTTCTGTGTTTGGGACGCCCATGAGGCGCGGTTACGTTGTCCCGATGATGTGAGTGGTGATATAGGAGGATGTAGTGCCAGGAGGACCCTTAAACCTAAATTCTACTAACCTACCCAGACCATGGTCACCGC
>Ga0123355_10010574_pt1 | contig 14165 bp, 11 predicted proteins | sample TergutEmb28metaG_3_FD_89872 | JGI IMG/M metagenome (GOLD analysis project Ga0123355, IMG submission 89872) | Embiratermes neotenicus P1 segment gut microbial communities from Petit-Saut dam, French Guiana - Emb289 P1 | ecosystem: Host-associated > Arthropoda: Insects > Digestive system > Gut ... | reverse complement strand
ACATACACACACATACACACACATACACACACATACACACACACATACACACACACATACACACACACATACACACATACACACACATACACACACACGTACACACACATATACACACACATACACACATACACACATACACACACATACACACACACATACACACACATACACACACATACACACACATACACACACACATACACACACACACACTTACTGTCTATGAAAGGGGCCGCTAAAAGCCTGTAGACTATCTCGGAGTGTTTGTGTTTCCGCAGGTGGAGGTTCGTCTCTACCCGTGAGAAGGTGACTTCTGAATCGTAAGGTGAATTTCATGAGTTATGACATATTTGACATAACACGCTACAGTGGAAAAAGAAAAGGCCATGTACTGCCAATAGTGCAACATGATACTACTGGCAAGCTACGGTGGGAAAGCTCCGTTTAGTGCCCTTTAAACACTGGATTTTTGTTGTAGACTTCCACGGTCTCTTATAATATATTGTTTACAGAACTAATACTGTGCTTGTTCTAACACGTATACTGCCGGACGAAGTGATCCACCGACATCTCTAAATGCATGCGCGACATTGTGATAAAACTCACCCGGCGATCGGTGAGGCTTTCCTTCAGTGTTACGCGGATTTATATTTCTTTTTATAATCCAGTAGTTTTTCACCGTGTTCCCCCATCTCAACCGATAATATAACCAACAGCCACTGAAGCCGAAATTTTCATTAGAGGTAATAAATATGGTTATTGCCCATAATCCCTGAGAATGACCACTGAGACCGAAACCTCTGGTAGTTATATAATCAATATAGTTATGATCCACAATCCGAGTATTTGATTATATTATATGTTATTTTTTCCTCCTTAGACATTTGAGATAAGGCGTTTGGTGCCAGAAAATACAAGTATTATTAAGCTGAAACACTCAATGAGACCCTTTCAAGATAGCAGATAGTTCATTTGCTTAAGCTGTGGGCCGTAGAAAATAACCTTTGGCATCCCTATAATAAAGTAAAGGTAAGGTCACTGTGCCATGTGGTAATGAAGTTATGTTTTAGAAATGGAAGAACATTGTATGATAAATGCTATATTAAAATGTGGAGAATGGAGATGGAATATCCTGAAAGGATTGTAAGATGCTTGCTGTCCGTCAAATCTTGTACGGCTGTGAAGACAGTAAACTACTGCCACCAATAAGGATGAGTGCATATGGAGTATATGGCGTCGAAATGGACCGAGAGGACGTGCAGATGGTGGCATTCTGAAGCTATAAGAGAATAAGGGCATGTGGGGTGAGTCGGTGCATGTTCTCAAACTGTCCCAGTTAATCACCTGAAACTATTTAATCCTGCTGTCAGTGTTCACGTGTCGCAAAATTTTTACCTGGGCAGGCAAAGCACACGCATTTCGGTAGTGTGGAAACCTGGCGAAGAAATAATCTTGCAGCGCGACGCAACATTGAGTATCCTTTGACCTGGATTCTGAGTCTGTCGGCTGTATACTCACGACATGCAACTCTGTTGCCGCTACTGCTTGAGGTGTCACCTTGATGCCGAACTGCTAAGTGCCAACCTAGTTTACCACGTTGGAACAGCAAGGGAAGTGTACTGTACTGTACGCCGGCTGCCTTTCGTTAACTTGCTGTAATCTCCCACCTTTCTGGTGTAAAATAATGTTTCGTTCGGCTCCCATACTATAGCCAAGTAAAATGGCGGCCACCTCTTTACACGGTGGGTGATAATTTTTTCGCAAATCGACTCTCAGTGTTTCGTAATTTGCCAATCGGACGGTGAGAACATCTTGATTTCCTATAAATTCGCCAGCTCTCAGGAATATTTCGACGAATAAGTTCACTTGATTTAGGACACGCTGGATTGTTTCCACGATCTCTCCATCGAATCCATCCATAATACAGCATCGCATATATACTCGTACTTGTGCTTCCATATCACTATCGAAAACATACAACTTGACAGAGCATGGTGTTCTTGATTCAATGTGTAGCAATGTACCGAAGCAATGACTTATTGTTCCTTGAACACGGAACTCTTCTCGCGCTTTTGTTAGTTGCTCGTCAATTCGGGCATTTTTCCATAAGTGATGCACCCATGGACGTAAATGCAAAGGTGCTGTTGTAGGATCTGGCCTTGAATAAAAACAATGGGTCTTTATACAATCTTTTGAATTCTTTGAGGAAGACCATGCAACGGTGCAAGCACAAGTTTTCCGCTAAGTCAGCAACTATTAACTGTTTCGTCTTTCCATTTAACAGCTTGGCAAAACCGGTATAGTTCCTCCATTGAAGGTAGATGATGACACAGGACTTAATCTTGAAAGATTTCGAGCTCGCCAATCGCTGTACCCACAAATCGCAGTGCATGCCGCATTCTTGATGCTCTTTAGTGTGTTGCCTTAATTTCTAGAGCTTGCTTATGTTCTTCCAGTGTCACTTCAGCTATTCGCTCTGGCGATGCCAAATGTTTTGCTGTCGAATTATCCTGGATTCTTAACTTCATCGTCAGCTTGTCGGCACAGTTCCGCGATGAAGCGAGATATTGTTGTGGGTTTATTAACTTTTCTTCTCGTTTGCGCTCTGCTTCGGATTCTTCACTAGGAGTTATATACTTTTCTTCATTATCCGCCGAAATACGTGCTTCCTTGCGCCTTGAAGTTGTTAAGCACTTTGTACATCGTGCCGCTCACACAGAAATCGGAACATTTATTATAGTTGTTGTTACAGGGCATAGAAACATACAGTATTTCGCAAAGAAATGTTGTACAGGTGTATTAACTTCATTCACACTTGAGCTCATCGACAGAACAAGTAGCTTAACGGCGTAAGTTCGTAACATTTTTCACATTCAAATTTTGTAGTTTAACTCCGACTTTCTCATAGTTCTTTGCATTTGCGCTTCTTGCCACCTGGTGGCAGGTCCGTGAAACCGCGACCTGGGAGTGTGGCCGAACTGGTATTCTTAAGTATATATGAAAGATATGTTTACGTGTACTTACTTTGGAATTAACCTTGAATAATTTGTTTTTATTTATTAAAAACGGGATGAGTCGCCTTAAAGTAATACTTCTTTCCTTTTTTTCGCATCCACATGCAGCGCATTAGTACCAGACACTCTTTTATTTCGTCACCAGTAAAGGAGAAGGAAGGTAACAACTTTCGAACCTACAGCTGAGAATAACAACAATCCTGCTTTTCTGAAAAATACATTGTTAGATACGGGCAGCATTACTTTTGCAGAAGTTATGAAAAGTTGGCGGATGGTTTCCAATTTGTGTACATTTAAAGTAGAAGCATACAATATATGTTTGCAATCAGTCTTGTTAAGAAAAATTGTAATTTAAATTACTTATTCCCGTGTTAAAAAAATATATTTACCCACCATTTCATGCATTAACTGAGCATCTGTTACATTAATTGTGCGATGGTATTAATACGATTTTTTAATAAGTTAAGTGCTGTCATGCAAAATACTGAACTAAGCGACGGATATTCATTTCCGTCTGAATTATACGTCTGAGAATCGACTCTGATTACCAGTAACAGAACTATGGCGTATCGTAGCAAACCCACTCAATTACACACTTGTATAGAAATTTTGAATTTCTTTCTAAGAAATTAAAATTACAAGGAAAAATATGCGCAATGTACTGTGGGTTGTAATTCACTCAATACACCGACGATTTTAATATCTAAATATATTCTGGAGAAAATGTATAATAACTTGAATTTAAAAAATTTTCATAATCACTCCATTACGCTAAGCGTGTCTTTTGAATGTGATATTCGTTTAAAGAAGGAATCAAACTAAACACCAAAATTATACTCTCTTAATTACGTCTGATGTAGACACAACACGCCAAAATTAGAAAGTCCATTGATCAGTGGATTAGCGTATATTTTTCTTAGCTTGACAACCCCTACTGGACCAAGGCCTCCTCACTGTTCAGGCTTCGCAATCAGATTCAGCTAGACACATTACCACGGAAGGACTCCTCTGGACGACTGATCCGCCTGACTCAGAGACCTCTACCTGACAACACACAACACTCACAAAAGACGAATATCCATGCCCCGGGTGGCATTCGAACCCGCAATCCCAGCAAGTGAGCGGCAGCAGACCCACGCTTTAGAACACGCGGCCCCTTGGATCGGCAGTGTTTTAGTGAATATGAGATACAGACAGACAGACAGACAGACACAGCATCCCTGTAATGCGCTCCTTTTACACCCTTTGTACACAGAACGTGTTAAAGTACAGAATCAGGGTTGACATCAATAACGGCACCTTCCATATTAATCATGATCCAGACTGTTTTTATTGGCGGACACATTGCAGACGCGCTTGTGTCTTGCTGCCAGGTGCTCTGTAGACATGAAACACTCAAGACGAGTTCCTTATTTACTTTCCCTTAAATAAATATTTCACGGGATTCTTTAAAACTGTTCATTATAGGACTTAACTCTTTCTTGGCTAGGAAAAAAAAAAACCCTCTAGCGACGTTTCAACAAAGTTACAATGCCAGAAATTACTCAAGAATGAGAGAGTGAGTGACTGAGTGGGTGTGTTTGTGTTTTATGGAACAATTAATCATTTATTTAGATCTACATTTTATATTCCATAACAAGCTTTTTCCCTTATAAAATCGGAATAGGAAGCATACGGAATAAAAGACTTATTCGTACTAGAGGGTCATTTTAAAATAGCACTTGAAAATGAAGCATTAAAAGCCTTATACCAAGAATAATCTATGTAGATTACAATCGATTTTAAATATTTCGGTAGAAAGTTCTGATAATAACTAAATCCATAGAATAGAGTACTTTTGCAGTAACTAATAGTAGCTAATCTGGTCAAGAAAGCCCACACATTTTATATAACCTGGACTTTCATTATAATGTTTACGGAAGTTCGCCACTTGTCCCTGTACTAAGCCAAGTCAATCCAGTTAATGCTATCCTATTCAGTTTTTTTAGAACTATTTTCATTTTTTCCATCTACACTTAGGGCTTCCAAGATATCTCTCTCCTTCACGTTTTGTACGCAAACCACGTAAGAAATTTTCTTCGCCCCCATGCAAGCCAGAAGTCCCGCCCATCTAATCGTCATTGATTTTGTGACATTAATAGACCTAATGATATGGTCATTATAATAATTCTTAATACTTTTCAGATATACTCGTAATGTTGTTTATTTTTCGCTCCTAAGCAAAGGACAATGGAAGGACAAAGGAAATAACGCATTGTTTCCACCACTGATGAACACAATGTTGCAAGCGTACAGTAAAAATAGGCGTAAGACGTTTTCGAGCATCCCGCAACATTTATTGTACGTTTCGGTAAAGCAGTAAAAACAAATTTAATTTGCACCTTCTTAAAATGAAAATGTTAAAAAATTGATTCGAAGCGAAGTTATAGGGCTAAGCTTTAAACGCCTATTAGGTTGTCTATGCTGGAACATTAGCTAATTTCTGATAAAAGTGGACGGGTTGTGATCGATAGACTAATAAGGTAGTGCACCACCCCGTTACTTGGTTGCATTTGTCAGGGCACGAAACTCTGTATTGATAACTTCCGTCAAGTGGCTTGGGCAAAAGTGAAAGTGAATTCATCTAGAACTGCGGCTCACAGAACTTTGTGCTTCAAAGAATGGAGCGCAAACTGAATTGATTGCTTAAGAAATTATTTTTTGATGTAAGCCATAGTTTTATTCTACTTGAACAAAACTTAATGAATAAATATGTAAGAATTTTACACTTGATATATTTGATGTACCATTAATTCATTCTGCAATCAAATATTACGTGTATACCATTGACCAAAGATCAACCTCAAAACCTAGACAAGCGCAACTCTGCTTTTGCATGTTTTAGAAAATTGTTTTTATTTTTGAATACAGATGCTTGAACTTAGAGTAACACTATGGTTCAGTAACTGCGGGGAAGACAATGTTACCACATGAATTAGACTCATATAAGAATGAACGTCACAAAATTGAATTTAATGTTACATATTATCTGTTCTAGTTTTCCGAAGTTTGTCTGGAAATTTAGCTGGACAAATAAAAGTGGCGAAACTGTAAATCGGTACAGGTCATCGCTTACGAAAGGCGACCTATTAAAGAGTACAAATATTTGTCCAATTTAAACCACGTTTCATTCCTATTAGTTAGAAAAAAAAAAAAAAAAAACATGTGTCGTGAAAGATGGAGTAGTAAACGAAAAATATCAAGTTGCAGGAAATTCAATGAATATTACTGAGGAAATATACTGTTTAATATTTGTACGGCTTGTCTACGCGTGGAATGGAACAGAGACAACTGAACATGCAATTTGAAAAGCAGTAATTGAGTTACTGTTTGATCTATCTGAAACACCTCTATGAATTAGAGATGCGCAAGAATTAACCTCCATTTTGTAGGATATGTCTTCTGACCAGAATACTGTTTCAGTCTTCAAGAGGCGAGTTTTCAACGCAGTCACCATCAGTTAGTTCAATGCTATCACCGACAAACAAAGAGGAAAACTACTTCTGATGTTTGAGACTTATCAAAGGTGAAGTTTCAGCACAGCAACAGAGGGGAAGGAGAGTTCAACGGTGCCATCTCCCTTCCCAGGTCAAAAAAAAAAAAGACGAGTATGGAGCATTGATGAAATTATACTGACACGGGAAAACAGATGCATTATAAGAAAAACCTGTTCCAGTGCCACCCTGTCAAATGAAAATACTGTATAGACTGGACTTTTATACTCGAAATTTACCAAAATGTTGTTTGGCAAAATTCGGAGTTTCTTAATTTTAAAACAATTATTATATACAGTGCGTGTATAAGAGCTACAGAGAACGCAGACTGTGAAACCAAAAGTTAATTGACATAAACATTTCATCTAAAAGTACTGACATAACGCACTGATTGTCACTTTTTCTTTTACTTCGCGCACACCATGTAGCAGCTACATTTCCCTTACAATTACCACAATAAACAGCGACTATTTCCCTACACAACATTCTCCAGTTTCTTTGTATAATGAACACGGAGTCCGCTCTTTGTATGGTAGGAACTCTAGAATTGTGTATAACTTAGAGGAATGTTTTAAAAGGGGAGAAAGCTTTAATGCACATTATTTATAAAGTCGTAATCTTGAAAGAATTATTTTAGGGTTTCTCTCCCTACTAAAACAAGGTGCTGGAAACGGTTTGTTTGGTTCGCAGACAAGAGAGACATACAAAGAGTACGTTTTTCATTGCACGGGAAGTTCTGTTGGTGAAACTAAAGACACTACATCGGAACGCTTTTCTTCAGACCGTCTTCACTGAAGGATCAGTACTGTACAGATTGTCCTTAAATAGGCCCCACGAGAAAAATCAGTCGGATATGGCGAACTACGCAGCCACCTTCACCTAATAATTATTCTGTCACCAGCAACACTCTGCACATATTGCACAGAATCGTTTGTGTTGTGCTCCAATGTACTGTCTTTCTTACCAAAAATAATAAATAATAATAATAATAATAATAATAATAAAATAAAAAAATAAAAAAATAAACAAAAAAATAAAAAATAAAAAAAATAAATCAGCTAGGTGTTAAAAATGGTGTCAGAATTTGTTACTTGTCGGATAAATTCATGGTATCAAACAAAAGGAAAATGGGTTAAATCATCTATATGCACTCACACTGCAACACATACCAACCTTTAACATCGTGTAATGGCATATTTGGCTTAGCAAGAAATCCTGCTTCACTGAGATTTCACCTTCCCAGTGGGTGGAAACAAAATTTAAAAGCTAAACAGAACAAACACTGGGATCTGTATGTTTAGGTCACACAAACGTCGAACGTACAGTCCACAAAATTTAGTCTTTCAGACGATTTGTGTTCTAAGAATTTGTAAATTATAATTATCTTATGCGGATACAATAACACACTCTTCGGATTGGAACCCGTTGCCTTAAAAATTTTGTTTATTATGTTTTTAAATTTTCTCTCCAATTTGCATAGACACTTCCTGCAGCAAAAATAGTCTGTGCACATTTTCACACGAAATACGCATATTGACTCAAAAGGTGACTCATACCATTTGTTTAGCAATGTGAGAGCAAGCAGGTAAATGAGAACGTAATTAAAACAAAACCGAGCCGACAGGAAGTAACTAGACACGTTCAGTGGATATGCAAAGTACATACCTCATATTTTTGTACAATGCGTTGCTCTTAGTCAGAACCTAAAGGGTGAAACCGGAAAAATAACCGTACATTTAATTTAAGAATCTTGTGTGCAGGCAAGCAGGAAAAGGTACACTTACTTGTTTGAAGAAAAGTTCTGGCTCCACCGCTGGAAAACCTCGAGTAAATTCTTGGTTTTTTAAACAATAAATTGCCAAATCGCCACTGATTATAAAAAGTGTAATCAAATGCGTTTTATCATAATTAAGTTTAATTAAATCACCCTTAGAAGATTAAAAATTGTCAGGAAACCAGCTGACGAAAGGCACAAATCTGAATATGTCCCTGCAATTTTGAAACCGCACCTCCCGCTGGAAGATTCATGACTTCCATTATTCATCAGTAAACGAGTCTGACGAAAAACAGAGGGTACTATTTTTATGTGTACCTCATATCTGTTTTAAAGAATAACAGTTAAAATGGAGGTTCAGTTTCCTTAAACTAGACGTGCGTCATTAAAATACAGGAAAAGTCAGATCTTGGCTGTGCAAACTTTGGCGTAGGAACGTCACACCTTTCAAGGTATCAAAACACTGTGTGTGATATTGATATTTCCTTGATAAGCATATACTCACTTCATAAAATGGAACATGACGACAGCACAAAATCATCATCATTAATACCAAGGCGTACAAAGCGCAGAACACGACCTCCATCTTCGGTTGGAATGATGATGAAGCGTGAGAAAACTTTCCTTTAATGTTCTGACAAATAAACCACCATGGCAAGCTAATTTGTATCTCCAGCGCACAGTACATCCTGGGAATCTGAAGAAGCTGTTCAAAAAAATTCCATGACTTTCATGGAATCCGAAAATTGATCAACGCTTTTAAAACAACCTAACACTGAACCTTGCCCAGAGGCAGCTGCGTCTAGTCCACACGCTCATATCCTATATCTGAGACTGAGGGTGTCTGCAATCATTGTGTTCAATACAGTATTGTAATTAATAAATGAATAGTTGGAATGTAAAAATTTTTAAGAATATGCTAAACTTGCATAGGACAAAGTCATTGAAGGCCCGCTGTGACAAAGTTTAACTATTGATTCACTGTACTAACATTTGAAGAATTTGTAATACTTGCAAAGTCGATGAACGCCCGCTATAAGAAAGGTCAACTCCTAGTTCGATGTACCACAAAATGCATAATTAAGACGAGCCAACTGCTACGCACTCTATATGACCCCCTACAACCAGATAATTGCCCTCATTCTCTCATTCTCATGCTCGACGCTAGGTACTTGATTCACGTACGTGTACGATATACTAGTGGAGAAGGCTCTGACTACGATATCCGAGAAGAAGCAGTATCTTGTGTATTGGACGCATATGACTTCTGCTATTTCAAGGTAAGCTGTGCTGAATGCATTTGGAAAACTTGTAACTTTGATAATCTCCACAGAGGTTGAGCGATTTTGGTTAGCATAGATTTGAACGAACTTATCTGAAACCTTAAATTACAAATTCTGATGTATACTGGGTTATACAGAGAAGGGCAAGCAATTATTTTGATTAATTACCAAATTTTAACCTCTTACCTAAATTCTAATATTTGTATAAACTGTTAATTGTATAGAACTTTAGTTTAACTTTATAAATTAAATATGTTTAATTAACTGCCCTTTACCAGTATAGTTAACAGTTATTTAACAACCAAATTATAGCGTTCCTGAGTACCCGACAAGTTAATCGCATTGATAGAATTGAATGCAGATTATATTTTTTATTTGGGCAATACGATATAGTAGTTTGTCAGATTTCTACTGCCAAAATTCTGGACACATCTGGCTGGTGGCAGCTACCAGATTGTGAGGACCTGGACGTCAAGGTTAGGAAGTCGAAGTTTCATAATCTATCATTTTTCTACGGGTAGCATATGATTGAGATCGAGCTATTACTTCCGTATGCACTACAGTATTATGAACTAACAGAGAATAAACAACACGAAATCTGTAGAATTTCATAAAGGAAAACTGGAAAAATCATACTCTCCATCAAAAAATAGGGTGATCGAATCATTGTGGTTAAGAAGCTCGGGGCTAGTATCACACATGTCGAGAATGAAAAATTCGTAATTTCACTTCGGAAACCTGAAGACAAAGATATGTTTGATGAATTTTGTAGGTGGGAAAATAATATTCAAATAGAGCACAAGGCACGAAGTTAGTGGAGAAGTGGAGACATTAGATGGTTGGAGATGAGTGGTCAGTTTAATCTCTAGCAGTTTTAGCTCCGCAGAAAGAGCTCCCTTTACTCACTGCATACACGCGTCAGCTTGGAAGGATGACAAAGATGGTCTGGACGCTTTGAAAAAAAAGGAGAGAAAAAGATCCTGCATCTGCTGGGAATCGGCTGACATTTCTTTAGTTGCCAAGGCCGTAACTTACGCTATCACAGCTCTCCTTGTGCGGTTAACGTCTTGTGGCACATTTACGACTATGGAAATAAACGGTTGTATTTCTTTGAAAGCAGGTTTTATCTTGACTGGATAAACCAGCATTATCAGCATTTTAAGAAGGAATCTGTTTCGTGCAGCTACTACAACCGTCATATGGATCCAGGTGTGTCTCCTGTTGGTGTATGGTGATCTGTCTTCACCTTCTACCACAATTACGAGTATTTGGCTATAATCGCTCACTGAATTCCTTAGTGGCACAATCCAAAAATTGTCATTTAGAGTTAATAATACGATTAAGCTGAAAAATATATAGTAACTACACGCGACAATAATGACATCTGGCGACATATGTTTTGACTGAGAATTGTGCCGGTACTATCGGATGTAGTATCAACTACAAATGAGCTATTATTGGATTCTGTCACTACTGCATTCAGTGAGCAATATGATACAACACGGTGCTCTGAGTAGTTCGCAAATTGGAAGCTGGGGTTAGTTGTCTCTATGCATTCATGTATGCATATGGCTTCAGTGAGTAAGGAAAGTGGTGCCAATAAGATTATTATACCAGAAACTATAATTTCAATTAATAAGTTTGCTTAAGTATGCACATGATCTATCCCGTGAGAGTTCCTGCACTAATATTCACTTTCTCTTTGGAGGCGATTTTTCGTAATGTAATATGGTTACATTAAATTTTACATTCACGATATATTACAACGTGTATTTCTTGCTCAGTACATGAGACAGATTCTGGAAAAGACCTCGGAATATGGAAAAAAAACTTGTTTCATTTGTTCATTGACTTTAAAGCTGTCTGTTACATCATACGAGTAGTAAGTAGGAAGAAATTACTCGAGGACCGAAAGGGATTTAAAATAACATAGAAATTAATATTGATGTCTAAAACATGTGACATGTAGGGTTAAAATTCTGAATAAGTTATCGGAACAATTGGAAACATCAGTAGGTTTATGAAAAGAGGATGCTGTATCATGTATACTTTTTAATCTAGCACTGGAGAAGCTAATCAGGGTTTCGGAGACAGAAACTAAAGGAACTAAATATAATAAATTATCCAGATACTTACTTACGCAGATGATGTAATAATAGTAAGGAGATCCATAGATGCATTGAAGGAAACGACGAAGAAATTGATGACAGCAGTACAGGTAACGGGACTTACAGTCAATATAAATGAAAGTAACAAAAAATGCCAACTAATATTAAAATGCTAAAAAAGTGTTACCAGAAATATGAGAGGCTAGGAGACTTAAATGCAAAAGTGGGGTGAGAGAATATTTTCAAGCCAATAGTTGGACAGGACAGTCTCCATCAGGATAGTAATGATAATGGGGTTAGAATAGTTAACTTCGCCACATAAAACAATCTGGTTGTTAAGAGCACGATGTTACATCAACGGAACATTCACAAATACACCTGGACCTCCCCTGATGGTAAGACTTACAACCAGATTGACCACGTATTGATAGACAGGAGATGGCATTCGAGTGTACTGGGTGTGAGAAATTTTAGGGGAGCTGATTGTGATACAGATCACTATCTGGTGATTGCAAAGGTTAGGGAAAGATTAGCAGTGGGTAAAGAGGCCTCACAGAGTTTTGATAGGCAAAGATTTAACCTGAGGAAGCTAAATGAGCTGGAGGTTAGAAAACAGTATCAGATTTAGATTACAAATACGTTTGCGGTCTTGGAGAACTTGAACGATGACGAGGACGTAAATAGGTCTTAGGAGAACATTAAAGAGAATATCCAAACCTCAGCGAAAGAGAGTCTAAGTCTGCACGAAGTGAAGCAGCATAAACCCTGGTTTGATGAAGAATGTTTAGGTTTTTTGGATAGAAGGAAGCGAGCTAAAATACAGTGGATACAGGATCCAAACCAAAGCAATGTAGATAATTTGAACAATGTAAGACGTGAAGTTAGCAGACATTTCAGGAACAAAACGAAGGCATATCTGAGAGCTAAAATCGAGGAACTTGAAACTAGCAATAAGATCCAAAACATTCGGGACTTGTATAGGGGCATCAATGACTTTACGAAGGGGTACCGGCCCAGATGTAGTATAGTTAATAATGAGAAAGGTGACTAGGTGGCAGACTCCCACATTATTGTGGCTAGGTGGAGGAAATATTTCTCCCAGCTATTCAACGTGCATGGGGTTAAGGATGTTGGGCAGGCAGAATTACACACAGCAGAACCACTAGTACCTGAGCCAAGTGCCTCTGAGGTTGAGTTGGCTATCGACAAGCTAAAAAGTCACAAATCGCCAGGTATTGACCAAATACCGGCAGAACTGATTAAAGCAAGGGGGTAGAACAATTTGCTCGGAGATTCATAAACTTATTACTTCTATTTGGAAGAAGGAGAAACTGCATGAAGAGTGGAAGGAGTCTATAATAGCACCTATTCATAAAAAGGGGGAAAAAACAGATTGTAATAATTATAGGGCATATCACTCTTGCCAACCACTTACAAAATTTTATTCAAAATTCTACCCTCGACGTTAATTCCATATGCGAAGGAAAGTATCGGGGATCATCAATGTGGCTTTCGACGCAACAGGTCGACTATTGATCATGTATTCTGCATTTGCCAAATACTTGAGAAAAAATGGGAATATAATGAACCAGTTCATCAGCTCTTAATAGACTTCAAGAAAGCTTATGATTCAGTTAGGAGAGAGGTCTTATATAAGATTCTCATTGAGTTTGGTATCCCTAGGAAACTTGTAAGGTTAATAAAGATGAGTTTGACTGAAACATATAGCAGAGTCCGGGTAGGCAAGTTGTGTCTGACAGGTTCCCTATTAGGAATGGTTTGAAACAAGGAGACGCTCTATCACCACTACTTTTCAACTTCGCTTTAGAGTACACCATTAGGAGGGTTCAGGTAAACCAGGATGGCTTGAAACTAAATGGTGCACATCAGCTTCTGGCTTATGCCGATGATGTTAACATACTGGGAGGAAGCATAAATACTCTAAAGGAAAACGCACAAGCTTTAGTAGCTGCTAGTAGGGAGATTTGACTGGAAGTAAGTGTTGATAAAACTAAGTACATGGTTATGTCTCGAGATCGGAATGCAGGGCGAAATCACAGTGTGAAGACTGATAATAATACTTTGGAGGGGGTGGAAGAGTTTAAATATTTGGGAACAACTTTAACAAATCAAAATTCTATTGCGGAAGAAATTAAGAGCAGATTGAAGTCAGCAAATGCTTGCTATCATTCGGTGCAGTATATTTTGTCTTCTGGGTTGCTTATCCAAAAATTTAATGGCTGAGATATATAGAACTATAATTTTGTCTTTTGTTTTGTATGGGTGTGAAACTTGGTCGCTGACATTGAGGGAGGAAAGGAAGTTGAGGTTGTTTGAGAATATGGTGTTGAGGAGAATATTTGGACCTAGGAGGGACGAGGTAACGGGGGAATGGAGGAGATTGCATAACGAGGAGCTAAATGATCCGTACTCCTCACCCAATATTGTGT
>Ga0123355_10010573_pt1 | contig 14166 bp, 9 predicted proteins | sample TergutEmb28metaG_3_FD_89872 | JGI IMG/M metagenome (GOLD analysis project Ga0123355, IMG submission 89872) | Embiratermes neotenicus P1 segment gut microbial communities from Petit-Saut dam, French Guiana - Emb289 P1 | ecosystem: Host-associated > Arthropoda: Insects > Digestive system > Gut ... | reverse complement strand
CAAAAAACATTCGCGTTATTGACGCACAACAAAACGAATATGAAGCAACTTATCCGAAACGAGCCAGAGGGCTTGTAAAAAACGGCAGGGCGCGCTTCATAGGTGAAAGTACCATAATGTTGACGTGTCCGCCAACTATAATGGAGGACAACATGGAAAATATGACTGAAAACCGTAGTAATGGCCCAAGGCCGACAGAGATTATACAAATTAATTTTGAACCATGCAAATGGCATCCAATTTCCGGCAACCAGCACAATGTTGCCGAACGCACATTTGTAACAGATACAAACGGCGCGCTATCAGAAATGTTTAGCCTTGGCAACTGGAGCTGGAACTGGTCTAATATCGAGACCGCGCCAATGTTCTTGCAGCCAAACACGAACCATGTGTTCACCTTTTGGCTAAACGGCGGCGAGAACGACCGCAGCAATGAAGTCTGTCAATTTCGCATCAAATTTTCTGAAAATGATGATGCCCCTGCAATTTATAGGCTAAACAGGCATTATATCAAACCTGACAAGTATTGTGGCGGCTGGTATCGTTACGCAATCCCGTTCAATTCTGGCCCTGGTGAAGGTGAAAGTAGCACAGTAACGCTGGAGTTTTGCGCACAGTATGCACCATGCGCCATTAGACCAGACAAGGAAGAGTACGACAGCCTCCCAAGCGAGCCACTACCGGACGAGCGCATTCCACAAAGACATAACATTGTGTTCCGCGATGGCTACCCACGAGATTCCAGCTGGTCGCACTTGGTGTTTGGCAACAAGACACAGAAAGAAGAGAGTAGTAGCAGAAACGGCGAAACTCGTATGGACAGGCTGGAAAGGCTTTTTAACATGGGTATACTCGAAGATTTTGAGCCGGAAGATATAAAAGACTTAGTCCGTGATCTTTTTACAATGTAAACTGCATATTTGTAGGGAGCGGATTTATCCGTTCCCTACAACTCTATCATGAAAAATTTTACATATAGGAGGCATTTCATGGACATTGCCATCTGCGATGACGACAAAGATCAAACTGCCTACCTACGCGATATCGCAACCAGCTGGGCATCTGCGGAGAAGGCTCATGTCTCCATAACAGAATACCCAAGCGCGGAGACCTTACTTTTTGATTGGTCGCCCGGCAAATATGATGTTCTGCTGCTAGACATTCAAATGGCAGGAATGGATGGTATGGAGCTTGCGCAGCAAGTTCGAAAATCGGACAAACGTGTTGTAATTATTTTCGCAACCGGCTATGATAAACACATGAGCGCTGGGTACGATGTTCAAGCCATGCACTACCTGCTCAAGCCCGTATCTGATAAAAAACTGCGCGACTGTTTAACTCGCGCCAGCCAGACTCTTTCCACCACACCGCGCATGGTAGTGCTTAATACAATTGACGGAGCAAAACGAGTTGACACAGCCGAAATCATGTACGCAGAAATGTTTTCACACTATGCAGAAGTAACAACGTTGTCGCAAACTTTACGGCTTAAAATAAAAATGAGCGACTTAGAAGAATTGCTTGGCGAAGGCTTTTTCCGCCCGCATAGGTCATATATAGTGGGGTTCAAATATGTTGAACGTGTAACACGCAACTGCTTGCTTCTTACAACAGGTATTAACATTCCGCTATCACGCAAGTTGTATGATACAGCGTACAGGAAGTTCATCGAATACAACTTTACAGGGAGGTGATCATGTGATTTGGACAATTTATGCCGCTATAGTGCTTGGCATGTTTTTGGCAGCGCGGCTTTATGCAATTCGACTAGCTGACAGGCGTGCCTCTGCTTTCCAAAACGACCTTGTCCTGCGCCACTATAGTGAAGTGAAAAATATGTACAACGACATGCGTGGCTGGCGACATGACTACCGCAACCATATCCAAACATTGCTTGGCTACGGTACAATGGATAGGATACAGGCGTATCTGCACAAACTTGATACGGACTTAACCAACGTAGACACATTAATCAGTACTGGCAACATTACACTGGATGCTATACTCAACTCGAAGTTATCCCTTGCTGCATCAAAGGACATACAGGTAAATGCCAAGGCCACTGTTCCGGAAAATTTAAGTATTTCAGATATAGACTTATGTGTTGTGGTTGGAAATTTGTTAGATAACGCCATTGAAGCATGTGAAAAAATTAGGGATAATGAGGCGCGTTCTATTCGCGTATATATCGACGTGCGACGCGGGCATTTATACATTTCTGTGATGAACTCAACCAGCGGACGAGTACTAAAAATTGACGGCGTTTTCAAAACCATAAAGACAGGATTTCACGGGTTTGGGATAAAACGCATTGACAAGGTGGTAGACAGACATGGTGGATATATCCACCGCGCAGGGGAAGAAGGCGCGTTTACTACAGAAATCACACTACCGCTGTAAATGCATTTCGCGCACAAAATCAACATTTCACGCACAAACCGGCGCAAGCCGTTTTTTTGTGGTAAATTTGTTTTGCAAGACGTATATAGCAATTTTCTTTTATAGTGAACGCCCCGCACCGACGCAGCGAAGCGAAGGAGGTGTGGCAGACAGCGTATGCTGCCTGTGTCATATAACTGGACGGTTTTCCAGTTATATGACTATATAGCCCCGTTTTTGCGGATGGTTAGGGTGCGGTATGGAGCAAAAGCCGTACTACCATAAGTTAAATGCTATAAACAGTCCATTACCAGGAGGTAAAGCATGACAAAATCAACGATGTACAGCGAAGTCCGCAAGCACTCAGTTTTCAGCAATATCCCCTACTCTATCAAAATTGTATGGCAAGAGCAAAAATCACTGTTATTGCTTGCGGCAATCGGCACAATCATGCGTATTGCCGCGCCTTTCACAGGCATATTACTACCTCGTATCGTTATTGACGAAATCACAGGCGGTGCAACGCCTGCGCGTTTTATAGCCGTTATGGCAATTACTGCGGCCGTGCTTATCGTAATATTCGCCATCCGCGGTTATACAAATAGCGTTATTGACGATAACATCTTCCAGGCAGTAGAAAACCGTTTTTCCAAAGAATCTTGCGAAAAAATGCTAACAATGGACTACGCGAACATGGAGAGTGCGCATTTTGTACGCTGTGTTGGCAGGGGCTGGATACATGGCGGCAATGTAAACTCCTCCAGCCGTTTTGTGGCTCATATTGTAAACATTTGCACCAATGTTGGCGGTCTAATATTCTTTGGCGGGGTAATCGCACTCGTTAATCCATTAATAATTCTATTGCTTGTAGTAGGCGCGATTATCACATGCTTTATGATTTCACGAGAACGACGCTATAACAAAAACCGCTGGGACAAGTTTGGACTGTGGAAAACTCAACAAATGATGAGCTACGTAAGCACTATTTATGGCGACAAACAAAATGCAAAGGACTTGCGCCTATTTGATATGCTCCCATGGTTTAACCAACGCTTTGACCACTATCTGGATAAAATGCGAGAGTCGAACACAAAATTATCTATACGTCGTTTGGTACGGCAAATGGTAGACAATGTTGTGTTGCTGGTGCGGGATGGAGCGGCGTACGCTTTTCTGGTATACCTAATGCTGGATGGACGCATTGAACTTGGAGAGTTTGTAATGGTGTTTGCCGCAATTGGAGGGCTGGCGTATTGGATAAGTGAGACGGTACGTAGCACCAACACCTTGCTTGATAGCTCGCTTGAACTCAGCTACAGGCGCGAGTTGCTGGATTTTCCCGATGTTTCTAACACAGAGGCCGGTACACAACTGCCAACTATAGACCAACCACCAGAAATTTGCTTAGAAAACGTAGGCTTCACATATCCAAATTTTACACTACACGCGGAGGGATTGCTTGAAATACTTGAAAATCAGCCTCCAACTTTAGAAGATATAAATATTACTATAAAACCCGGTGAACGCATAGCGATTGTAGGCGTAAACGGTGCGGGAAAGACCACCTTGGTAAAGCTCATTTGCGGGTTATACAAGCCTACCACTGGCAGGATACTACTTGCAGGCCACGATATTAGTGAATATAACCGCGATGACTATTTTGGGCTAATAACCGCGGTTTTCCAAGATATTTTCCTGCTTGCAGAAAGCATAACTGAGAATGTTTCTGGCAAGCCACCGGAGCAGACCGACAACACACTTGCGGCAACATGTTTACGGCAAGCAGGACTATATGACAAGCTGAAGTCATTGCCGGACGGGGCAGATACCCTGCTTGTGCGAGAAGTGCATGAAAACGCAACGGAGCTTTCCGGTGGCGAGCGTCAGAAACTGGCACTTGCTCGCGCTTTATACAAGAACGCTCCCGTGCTTATTCTTGACGAACCCACCGCCGCACTTGACCCAATAGCCGAAGACGAGATGTATCAGCAATACGCCGAAATGACACGCGGCAAAACCTCCATATATATATCGCACCGTTTGGCAAGTACACGTTTTTGCGACAGGATTCTGTTTATGGACGGTAAGAGAATTGCGGAAGAAGGATCGCATGATGAATTGATAGCGCGCGGTGGCAAGTATGCAGAAATGTATGAGATACAAGCTAGCTATTATGCAAAAGGAGGTATCCCACAATGACCAGCATATCACTGACCATTCGCAACATCTTGCGCGGCATACGGCTCATCCACAAAACTCAACCAATGCACTTGGAACTCTACAGCATAACCAATGTGATATATGCTATCTTACCGTTGCTCCTCCTATTCCTATCATCCCGTATCATTACGGAGCTTGCCGGCGAGCGCGATACAAACAGGATTTTTCTCTATGCATCACTTGCAATTGGTGCGGGGTTTGTCATGCAAGCGGTACGCTTCATTATCTACCATGTCATGACAGTAAAAGGCTTCGACCTCTTCCACAGTCGATATACACGCTTCGAGGGCATGAAATTTGCCGAAATGGACTATGAATATGTCGACGATGCTCGCATTCACCAGCTTCGCGAGGACATAAACATGCGGCGCGGTGCAAATATGGGGCTAGACAGACTTTTTGTAATGCCAGAGTTTATGGGAGATATTGTTAGGCTTGCAGCTGCAACATTGCTTCTTTCTGGCATGTTTGTTGCCAACCCGGACGGTACGCTAATAAATTCACCATGGATTATTATCCTGTTGCTTGTCGCTACAATTGTCATTCCTGCTGCCATTAACACATTGCTTAATGGACGCATTAACCTATTGATGGAAACAATAACAGCAAGCCGCAGTAAAGCCAACGCGGCGGCACGCCATTATAACAACAGCTTTCTCTTTGGCAGTAATGGCGGCAAAGATGTCCGCATTTTTGGAATTGCAAACTCTATAATGGCACATGTTACACGAGCCATGAGCTGGCACAGGGGTAAGTGGACTCGTGCGCAGTGCCGCACATCTGCCGTAACCAGTGCAATTGGAATGTTTTTTTCCACTCTTGCATACATGGTCATTGGCTTACGTGCTATTGTGGGCATGTATACGATTGGAGAAGTTACGCTTTATGTTGGCGCAATAGCGACATTTTCCGGAGCGGTGGTAAGCATCGTCAACACACTATCAGACTTACATCAGAACACACCGTATCTTTCCCAGCTATATCAATACCTCGACACACCATCAAGCAAGTACGTTGGCAGCCTTACCACAGAAAAACGCAGCGATAATGATTACGAACTTGAGTTCAAAAACGTATCGTTCAAGTACCCCGCCACAGACGTGTACGCATTGAAAAATATTAACCTCAAGCTGACTGTTGGCAAACGACTAGCTGTTGTAGGACGCAACGGTAGCGGAAAGACAACACTAATCAAGCTACTGTGCCGCTTGTACGAACCTACCGAAGGAGAAATAACTCTCAATGGCGTAGATATCCGCAAATACATGCTGCACGACTATACAAAAATCTTTTCTGTCGTGTTTCAAGACTTTTCGATACTACATCTGCCACTTGGAGAAAACGTTGCGATTTCTACCGAGTATAACGAGGAAGCCGTCATAGCCGCATTGGAAAAAACAGGTTTTGGCACACGTCTTGCGGAGCTTGAAAAGGGTCTGGGCACGCCACTATACAAAGGTAGCGACCATGAGGGCGTACTTATTTCCGGAGGCGAGGCACAGAAAATTGCTCTTGCACGCGCATTGTACAAAAACGCGCCGTTTGTGATACTTGACGAACCGACATCTGCACTTGACCCGCTTGCAGAATATGAAATTTATACAAAGTTTGACCAGATAGTTGAGAATAGAACAGCGATATATATTTCACACAGGCTGTCGTCGTGTCGGTTTTGCGACAGTATTGCTGTATTTGAAGATGGTAAAATGGTACAGCTAGGCGAGCATGAGAAACTGCTCGCGGAAACGAGCGGTACGTACCATAGGTTGTGGAATGCGCAGGCACTACACTACGAGGCAGAGTAATGCGATTGGTATCACGCAAGTAGCTTGCAGTGAAGCAATCTGTTATAGTGAAATGAAATGAAAACAGTCCAAGGCGAAGCCTTGAGATGTTTTCATTTCCATTGAACGCCCCACACCAACGCAGCGAAACGAAGGAGGTGTGGCAGACAGCGTATACTGGCTGTGTCATATAACTGGGCGGTTTTCCAGTTATATGACTATAATAGACTTCCTCCGAAATTGCCGAACGCACGCGAAGGTGTGCGCCCGGCGGACAATGCACCGCCTTCCTGGAATTGGGGAGCATTGTCGCGTGCTTGATTCCTATTTCGGAAGAAGTGTAATGAACAAATGTATGAAATAGCGATATCTCAACAAAGTTACCTTGGCTACACCTCGCAATAACAGACCCTGTATGATATAATTGCTCATCTTGATGTACACATAGGAGGCAAATATGACATTTGGAGCAAGCACCTTTATATGGGTATCACCTTTTAGCGATGACACCCTATACCTATTCGACAAAGCCCGTTCACTTGGGTTTGACACGTTAGAAATATGCATCGAAAACCCAGAGACAATAAACACTGCTGCAATAAAAACCGTAGCAGAGCAAACAAACATGAATATATTAATATGCGGCGCGTTCGGTCCGACACGTGACATTAGTTCAACCGACCCTGCAATACGTCAAAATGGGCTAGACTACCTAAAAACCTGCATAGATATTACCGACAACGTTGGCGCAAACATGTTGTCTGGGCCTATGTACTCTGCAACCGGCAAAACAAATCTACTGTCGAAACAGGAAAAACACGAGCAGTGGAGCTACGCTGTAGAAAACATACAATCGACTGCGACATATGCCGCCGCTAGTGGCATAAAATTAGCTGTCGAGCCGCTAAACCGCTTCGAAACAGACTTCATAAACACCGTCGACCAAGCAATGAATTTTCTCTCACGTGTAGACATGGATAATGTCGGTTTATTACTCGACACCTTCCACATGAACATCGAAGAAATAGACATTGCTGCTGCAATACGCCGTGCAGGGAGCAAACTCTTCAATTTCCACGCCTGCTCAAACGACCGAGGCACCCCTGGGCGAGACCATATCAACTGGCCGCAAATAAAAACCGCCTTAGCCGATATCAGCTACGACGGTTGTATGGTTATTGAGTCGTTTAACCCGGGTATCACGGAAATTGCACGAGCAGTATCATTATGGCGTAAAACAGCAGAATCTCCAGATGCACTTGCACAGGATGGTATTGTTTTCTTGAAAAGTATATTCGGACTTGCGTAGGAAGGGATTACTAATGTGAAAAGAATTTTCAAACTAAAGAATATCGGGACAACAATAACAATTCTGTTTTTTCTCCTACTACTCTATTTCATTTTTGCACCATTTACATTTAATGTAGAGCGACAATTCACCGCCTACAAAGCACATATGCTAACGCCGGAAAATGCTGAGGAAATAACAGTTCGCTTATCAGGTCAACAGTCACTTTGCCTTTTTCGAGGAAATCATTTTACCGGATTTTTATTTATTTACAATTATGAAATGACCCGCTATGGCGCAAATTTTAGGGTGTCCCGTGGGTTTGATGTATTGCAATATATCAGAGAGGCACCAGACGTCGGAGGGTTTGATACTCTCGTATTTGGTAATATTAGTTCAGATTTTTGGCTAAGAAACATTGATATTATCGTGCACAATCGCATAGATGAAAGTGATTGGCAAAGTGGATATGTTGACACTCAAGGCGATAACAACATTTTCATTGCCGCATCGACTAACCAAGACATTGATTTAATGAAACGGTATAATACGCTAATAAATGCATTGCGGGAATCTATAGAGTAGTTTTCTTAATGCAGAATCCTAGAATCTAATAAGCAGTCATGACGAATAAGAACCTCAATATTTGAAATGGCTACATGATGTACTACAGAATGAAGATATAGTGAAATGAAATGCTCGCAAAAAACTAGCAGAACTGCAAGTGAAGTAAAAAGCCATATGTATTGCCAGCCCAAAAGTGAACATACCCACTTATCGGGCTTTTTTACTGTCGTATGAGATACGATGACGGAAGAGTACTATAAGAAACGAGAACACGTCTTAGTCATATTCCAATACAGCATCCATAGCCAACCTCAACACAAACTCTCTAATGTCTTCACGTGTACCCCAGCCACGGTTATCCCATTCTTCCCCTGCAAGGCTATCACCCGCGTACAATATCTGTCCAAAATCTACACCAATAAAACGTGCGGCGGCAATAAACGCCGAAACTTCCATTTCCACTGCCACACAACCCTCCTTTTTACGAAGGGCTATTTTCGCAGGTGTTTCTCGAAAAATTGCGTCTGTCGTCCAGGTTTTTGCCTTAATGTATGGCACATCTGCTTTTATTAACGTAGCTTCAATTGCCGTAATCGCATTCGCATCCATTTCAATTTCGCGCGAAGGTTGGGCATAGTGGTAACTCGTGCCTTCGTCCCGCACAGCAATGGTTGGAATTATTAAATGCCCAACAGCAAGCTCCTTTTGCATAACACCACAACCGCCACAGGCTATAAATTTTTTGCACCCGATTGCAGCAAGCTCTTCTAGGTGAGCCGCCGCCCATGGCGCGCCAACAATGGCTTGCACTAGCACAATTTCACTGCCGTTGTATTCCACTTGGTACACAGGCACAACAATGCCTTCGCCCTTCAAGCGCGAAATAATTTTGTGCGGGAATGCCGTAACAATTTTTTCGATTGCATCAGCAAAAAAACATAAGACAGCACGTTCAGAAATACCGTCAATGGGCTGGCGAAACATGCTTGCTCGTATAAATGCGTTGGCATCTGAATCGAACTCTAAAATTGGGTAATTCTGGTGCATGTATGCCCTCCTACGCATCAATTTTATATCCGGCTTTTGCTCCATACCGTACCCTAACCATCCGCAAAAACCGGACTAGGAAAAAGAAAATTGCTATAAAGGCATCGTATGGAGCAATAAGCCCGACTACCTAGGCAATCTGCTACAACCGTATCAAGTCTGCAATACTCATAGCAATGTTATCCAAGATATCAAAAAATTTATCATTTAAGTCATAGTACTTGCCATTCGGCTTAGTCAACGGGTCATATGCATCAATAGACTCGCGGTCTTTACGGGCTACAACGTAGGTCGTAACCGCACGTGTTTCTAGCATTTCGCAAATTTGCGCGACAGACTTTCCACTTTCCGTTGGTACATGCGGTGGTGCATCAGTTATTAATATAAATATATTGCGTGCCGCACCATCATCTCGATGCGAATTCAACAGTTCGATACCCGTCTCAAGTGCATCCAGCGAAGATTCTGGAATATCACCGCCATATGTGCGCGGTATGTTTTTCACCTGCTTTTGGAACTTTGGCACATCATCCGTAAAATTGTATACACTTGGCTTTTCCTTCTCACCAAGGTCGCCAAAACCTATAAGCCCTAGCTTGTACATTGCACCCTTGCTTGCTAGTATGCTAGAGAACTCGATAGCGCGGTCTTTTACACCAGTAATATACGTGTCCATGCTGCCTGTTGTATCAATAAGGAACACAATATTTACACGGTCTGTCCCACCGCTTGCAACCTCGCGCTTTGGTGGTGCGCTGGTTTGCGTACGGTCAAACTCTGCCCGCTCGGTGCGCCCTGTGGCAGTATCTTTGACAAATACTTCAAATATATTATTCTCATCTATTGCATAGGTTATTTCGATTTGTGTTGTACCGGTAAGGCCAGAGATGCCCACTGTTCCAATATACCTGCGGTCTTCTTCCTGCCCTTGCTCCCACTGGAAAACATCGACATTTACGCGGCTTGCCCCGGACATACTTGCAAAATTTGAATCGGAAATTTTGGTAGGTATCGGGCTGCCCATGGGGATTATCGGAATTGCTCCACGCTCCATTGTCGCAATATTTGTTACAGCTTCTGTACCAAAAACCTGTCGCGTGATTTGGCCAACCTTAACGTTTGAGTTTGGCAAATGGATGAGATAATTGTATATGCTTGCGCCCATTGCGACAGACTTTGCCGGGTCAGTTGCACGGTATGGCTCTTTAATAAAGCCAGCAACCATACGCCGAACCATAGGAATGAGCGTACTACCGCCTACCAATACCACTTTAGAAATCTCGTCCGCCGCCTTTCCGGCGCGCTTTAGAGCCTCTTCTACAATATCGCGACTGCGATCTACATATTTGCGTATCATCGCTTCAAAGTCTTCACGGGTAATTTCGGCATTTAGGTTTTTGGGTACGCCGTCCATAATTACAAGTGGATTAATGCGTACAGCCACCTTGTTTGTGCCAGACAGCTTTTTCTTGGTAGACTCAGCTTCCTGCTTGAGTTTTTGGGTGACGCGCTTGCGCTCTGCTGCGTCTAGTGTATCAAGGTCTACGCCTGTTTCCTCGGTAAACTTCGACTTCATCCAACGCACAAGCTCCGCATCAAAATCATCACCACCAAGGTTCATGTCGCCAACATCAGACAGTTCCTGGAAAACCTCCTGGCCGTCTTCGTTAATATCTACCTTTAGAACACATGCATCAAATGTGCCACCACCAAGGTCGTATACCAACAACGTTTGTGCATATGATTGGCGATACCCATATTCGATTGCAGCGGCAAGCGGTTCACTAAGCAAATACACGTTTGTAAAACCAGCCATAAGCCCTGCCTGCTGGGTTGCAAATATTTGACGGTCGTTAAAATAGGCAGGGTGAGTTATGACAACTTCATCGAACGTCTCGCCTGCTTGTTCTTCGGCGGCTTTTTTTAGCTTACGCAAAATTTCTGCACTCACGTCCTCCGGCGATTTTTGATGCGCACCTATATTTATGCTTTCGCCACCGCCCATCATACGCTTTACAGAAATAACGGTATTTTCTGGGTAGATTATAGCACCTTGTTTTGCTTCAACGCCAACGGTTATACCATCTTCAGCAAAGCACACCACCGATGGAAGTATTTCGTCACTACCGTCCACCTTTACGATATCTAAGCTATCAGTTTTGTCGTTGTAGATGATTGCTGCTGAGTTTGTTGTGCCAAGGTCTATACCTAAGTATGCCATTTTTATCCTCCTTGTGGGTTAGGTTAGTGTCAACCCCATATATGTTGCCCGTACTGCTATTCCCATGTGTTCATAAAATTTAACCGCACTCTTATTAAAATTCCATACAGTAAGTTCAATGTGGTCTGCTCCAATTTCATTTGCATATGCTGCAAGCACTAGCGTGCATGTCAAACACCTGTTGTTTGAGTGCAGCAATGGCTTCAAAATCAGATGGTTTTGCTAACCGTACCATATAAAACCCTCCTCAAACGCCACTTCCACCAACTACATTCCCCTCTGCATCCAACAACTCAAACCGCGGAACATCATCAGCATCTACACACACCTTCGCACGCGGCTTTCCATCCCTGCCATACAGGAACACACCAACGCTGCCATCCTTTAATTTCCCAGCATGCATACGCAGTGTATTACCTTCAAGGCTAACATCAAGCTGCGCTTGCAAACGTACCCTTTCTGCTTCATCTTCGGTTTTGCATAATGCCTGCTGTAAAGCCACAATATCCTTCAAGTTATTATCCGGTCTGTCATAAACCCTAAACCCATATGCTCGCTCTTTATTTTGTTCCGTCATATATACTTGTACAGTTTGGTCATTTTTGTATTGGTCAAATGTCATAGAAAGGTTAGAGCTATATGTGCCGTCTTCATGCTTTTCACTGCCAAACACAAGGCCGCCGCATTCGTCGCCCTCTGTATTGTAGAACAGGATACCAGACATTCCCATGCCTTCTCTGTGGCCGGGCAGGAAATTTTCGCCATCCATCATTGCTGGCGGCACACTTGTGCTATTGAACAAACCCATACGTAAAGTACCGTCAGGTTCGACAATGTCAATACGTTCCGCACGGATGTGTTTTTGGATTTCACTATTCATAATTTCTTCCTCCAGATATTTCACTCTGCACGCTCACACATCAATTTCTTATCATTTTCAAACTGGTCTGGGAACTTATCAGCTGCAACCAAGAGTATAAGCCCATATTCAACAGATAACGACTAGCTCCTAAAATGATACAGTACGACTACTCCCCATTGCAGGTCGCCAGGCTTTAGCAGCAAAAAACAGCCTACTCATTGCCCGTACGAACATATAAAACAGACAAAGAGATGCATTGAAATGCAATACCCACGCCCGCATGCTACCCATCACACACCCACTTCCGCTGTCTTAAACCTGTCGGGGTCAAAGCTTTCCTTAAAGCCTGTTGTCGGAAACTCATCACCAAAGCCAACATCTTCAACCAACCCGCGTACAAGCCCCCCCTCTTCCTCAACCATAAGCGTAATGCGCAGCTTTGTCTTGCCGCTTGGCCGCTCCGGCAGCCCTTTTATGCTTACCTCACCAATCAACTTGCAGGCCTCAAATGGGTCGTCCATCTGTATACGCTCCAGTATACGTAAATCCAGCCCCATCATTTCTTCCGGCGTTGTACCAGATAATGTAAACACATGAGCCTTTTTAGCAAGAGCGTAGCTTGTGCCGCGACGTATCATTGGGAAGAATGACTTGCGCACCCCATTATCAATTTCAAGCCCTATATCATGCGACACTGTGACTTCAAACTCAACTGAAATTTTCTCGCTCTCTATATCCGGGTGAGCCAAAAGTCCCATTTTCATTGCGGCATAGTATGTCGCGCCAAGTGATATATCCAGCGCAGGCCGCTCCGATGAATAAATTTTTGACTCATCGCTAAAAATATCCAAAAGCATTTCACGCACCCACGGCATCTGCGACGAGCCGCCTTCCAGCAGCACTCGGTCGATATCATTCGGCGTAAGACTGCCGGTATAGGTTTCGCGCAGGGCTTTAAGCACCAGTTTGCGTGTCTTGTCAATGAAAGGTTTGATCATGTCATGAAATTGTTCTCGAGTTACTTGCTCAACAAAGGGCGGGATGCAGAAAGTGAACGGGATACGGAACCGTTGCACCCCACTGAGTCGCTCCTTGGCCTCACGGGCACGGGCTACGACCTCCACCTGATTTTCAATGGCCATGTCGGAAGCCACTTGCCCGGTTTTGTTATAAATGAACTGGCTGCACGCTTCTATTAAAAGCTCATCCACATCGTCGCCGCCGTGCAATGCATCACCGCCTTGGCTTATCACTTGAATTTTTATGCTCGACTCATCTCTGTGCGCCACATTAAATAATGTGATATCCAGCGTACCCCCGCCAAAGTCAAACACCATAATACGTTCACCCATGTTAAGCTGATGTCGGAAATTGTATGCAAGTGCGGCGGCATTTGGTTCTTTTATCAAGCAAATTAGCTTGTCTGCAAGCCCCGCAATTTCACACGCCCTTATTGTGGCCTTCTGCGCAGCATCATCAAAGTCGTATGGCACAGACACCACAAGCCCGGCAATTTCTGCCTTTGGGTTAAGGTTTTGTGCATGAGCGACAAGCTCAGATAATATTTTGGCTGAAATTTCTTCTGGCAGATAATTTGTGCCGCCCAAGCGCACTGTATTGTTTGTACCCATTTGCCGCTTTATTGAGCGTATTGTAGTCTCTGGATAAATTTTCATAGAGCGGTAGGCTTCCTCGCCAATAACCCACTCGTCCTCGTGGGTGGGGTCGTCATCCTGTCGAAACTGCACAACAGATGGCAGTGGAATTTTTCCAAAGCCATTAGACACATCAATAGCCT
>Ga0123355_10010572_pt1 | contig 14166 bp, 11 predicted proteins | sample TergutEmb28metaG_3_FD_89872 | JGI IMG/M metagenome (GOLD analysis project Ga0123355, IMG submission 89872) | Embiratermes neotenicus P1 segment gut microbial communities from Petit-Saut dam, French Guiana - Emb289 P1 | ecosystem: Host-associated > Arthropoda: Insects > Digestive system > Gut ... | reverse complement strand
TTATACACTACGAGTTAAATCCACAGCAAAAAGAACTGCTGTTGGATCAGCTTGGCTACAAAAGTATGCCTATACGAATAGAAATTTTAGGCAAGCCTAGAGAGGGCTACGAAAGGCGTGAACCTATTCCTGCACAAACTATGGTAAGACTTAGCGGAGCGCGCTCTGCCTTAAATGAAGTTTACGAGGTTCGGGCAAGGGTTCATATAGATGACGCCTACGAAACTGTAGAAGAAATGGAGCTACTAGTGGTATATAACCATAGTGGCGATAACATTACCGGCACAGTAAGTTTAAGTGCTCCCCTGGTTCACGTGCGTGTGCCTGTTTTCCCTTATTCAGGTATGCCCTTAAGTGTTAATACAGTGGGCGATACTCCCCTCAACCATGTAGTGACAGATGTCAGAGTTGACCCACCAACCGTAGAATTGGTAGGCAATTTAAACGAAGTGACATCAATAAACTTGGGAAATATAGATATAAGCAATGCAGAAGAGACAATAGTGCAAAGTTTTGATATTCGCGAAGCCCTACTAGATACAGGGCTGACTTTAAGGGCCGGAGCCCCCACAGAGGCTACTGCTACTGTGGAAATCGAAAGAATAATTTCCAGAGAATTTTCTATACCCCTAAGCAGTTTATTTGTAAGCGGCGCAACAAGGCCATATACTTTTACAAACACAGGAGCACTCAGCTTAAGCCTTCGGGGAAGAGAAGCTTTAATCAACTCATTAAACCCAAATCAAATTTCTGCAAGTATAAACTTGACTGGCCTTGGAGCGGGCACACACACAGTTCCTGTCTCTATAAGAGCAATACCCGGTGCATCAGTGATAAACCCAATTACAACGGTTGTTAATATAGCAGAGGATCCGGTAGAGCCTAATGTACCGAGTGAAACTGCACCGCCAGAACCTACACCACCTGTAGATGAACCTTATGAGCCATATGAACCCTATGAGCCATATGAACCTTACGAACCAGATGAGCCATATCAGCCAGAAGAGCCGGACGATGTTGAAGAAGATAATGAGTTGGATGAGTAAATAATCGCAAAATTAGTAAAAAAATAACCGGCCCCTTATCACGAGGAACTGCCGGTTATTTTCATTTGCACATAGAAAGGTGAGTTTATGCCTAACATAACATTAAACATAAGCGGAATGACCTGCGCTGCCTGCGCCAAGCGAGTTGAGCGTGTAGCAAGCAAACAAAACGGAGTTTTAAATGCCCAAGTAAATTATGGTACAGAAAAACTCAACTTAGATTTTGATGAAAGTATTATCACATATGAAAAAGTGGCAGATGCAGTAAAGCGAGCGGGCTACTCTTTGCATCTGCCAGACAAAGACGAAACTCAACGAAAGTATGATGAAGAGCAAAAGCTTTGGAGCATTTTTAAATGGTCGCTGATTATTACTACACCTCTATTTTTGTTCTCTATGATTCCCATGGCATTTTATAGTTTAGGAGTACAGGTAATTCCGCATAATTTAGATCCTATGCACTTCCCGCATTATAATGGTTTAGTACAGTTGATTTTGACTATTCCGGTTATGTGGCTAAATAGGGACAGATTTCGCACTGGCTTTATTGCCTTATTTAGCGGGGCAGCTAATATGGATTCTCTTATTGCTAAAGGAACGATGATTGCTTTTTTATTTAGCTTATACATTACTATAGAAAATTTCTTCCTATTTGGCACAGATTTGCACGCAACAATGGAAGCGTTAGTTTTTATGGGGCGAAACCAGTTTTACTTCGAAACTGTCGCAGTTATTCTAACTTTAATTGTTTTGGGAAAATATCTTGAAGCTAAAACTAAAAGCAGAACCTCAGAAGCTATCAAAAAATTGATGGGGCTTGCTCCTAAAACCGCCACGATAATACGGGATGATGTTGAAACAGAAATCCCTATAGATGATGTGCTTGTTGGCGATATTATCCTAGTAAAGCCGGGAGAAAAAATGCCTGTAGATGGTACCGTAGTACAGGGTTTTACCAGTGTGGATCAATCTATGCTTACAGGGGAAAGTATGCCAATCAATAAAAAAGAGGGCGACACAATCATTGGTGCAAGCATAAACAAAAACGGCTCTATCAGATATGAAGCTACCAAAATAGGGAAGGACACTGTGCTTGCTCAAATCATCAAATTGGTAGAGGATTCTCAAAACTCTAAAGCTCCTATTGCGCGCATTGCGGATATTATATCTGGATATTTTGCTTATGTTGTGCTTGTTGTTGCTGTTTTAGCTGCCATTGCTTGGCTTATCGCAGGATATAGTTTTGCTTTTGCTATGGTCATTTTAGTTTCGGTTTTGGTTATCGCCTGCCCATGTGCTTTAGGTTTAGCAACACCCACTGCTATAATGGTTAGTGCCGGAAAGGGCGCAGAAAACGGCATTTTGATCAAAGGTGGGGAATCACTTGAAACAGCCCATAAAATCAAAGTTGTTGCTTTAGATAAAACAGGTACAGTTACCGAAGGAAAACCGCAAGTTACAGATATTGTAGCCAAAGGAGACTACAGCGCAGATGATATTTTGCTTATGACAGCTTCAGCTGAAAGGCAATCAGAGCATCCTTTAGGCGAAGCCATAGTGAATTACGGAATAGAAAAGCTTACAAAGTTACTGGATGCCGAAAACTTCAACTCAATAACTGGGAAAGGCATTGAGGCTTGTATCAATGGAAAAAATATTTTGATAGGCAATAAAAAATTGATGGCTAATCATAAAATAGACATAGGACATTACAATGCTAATAGCAACCGTTTGGCACAAGAGGGCAAAACCCCAATGTTTGTAGCCATTGATTGGCAACTGAGTGGCATTATTGCTGTGGCAGATGTAATTCGTCCTACTAGCAAAGCTGCTATTGAGCGTCTCAATAGCATGGGTATTGATGTAGTTATGATCACCGGCGATAACAAACAAACCGCCGAGGCAATTGCTAAACAAGCCGGCATAAAAAAAGTGTTTGCAGAAGTTCTTCCGCAGGACAAGGCCGACATCATAAAAAAAATACAAAACGATAATAAAGTCGCCATGGTTGGTGACGGTATCAACGATGCTCCGGCTTTGGTACAGGCAGATATAGGCATTGCCATAGGCAAAGGTACCGACGTGGCTATAGAATCTGCTGAAATAGTGCTCATGCGCGGAGATTTGCAGGGCGTAGCCCAAGCCATATATTTAAGCAAAAGAACCATGGGTAACATCAAGCAAAACTTATTTTGGGCCTTTTCATACAATGTGTTGGGGATTCCTATTGCTGCCGGTCTTTTGTATATTTTTGGAGGTCCCTTACTAAATCCCATGATTGCCGCTATTGCAATGAGTTTTAGCTCACTATCTGTTTTGTTGAATGTGTTACGTATTAAGCGACTAGATTTGATTGCTTAGGTTCCGCAGAATGTTTTATATCCGCAGGAATCGGCTGGTGGCAGTTCAGCATATTCCTCCTGCTCTTCTGTATATGCATAAGGGTTTTGCAATGCGTGGAGTAATTTGTGCAAAAGGCTTATATCTCCGTTTACGGCAGCAGCTAATGCTTCTTCTACTTTGTGATTTCTTGGGATGATGGCTGGGTTGTGAAGCTTCATTGATGCTTGACCTTTTTGCAATGTTAAATTTCGAAAGGTATTGGTATAATCTGCTTGAGTTTGCTGCATTTGCCGCAAAAAATCTTCGATTAATTGTTCAGGCTCATCATCACTTAAGCCCATTTTTGCCCTCATCCCACTTTGCCAATTATTTTTGTATAAATCTTGAAATTTTGCAATTTCGTCTTGGGCAAGCTCAACAGCTTGCTTTTTATTTTTGTGTAGAAGAGGCAAGATGGTTTCGGCGAATCGCGCTAAATTCCACGGTGCTATTTTTGGTTGGTTGCTGTAGGCGTAGCGTCCGTGAGTATCAATGGAACTAAAAACGGTATCAGGGTGGTATGTGTCCATAAACGCACAAGGGCCATAGTCTATGGTTTCTCCGCTTATGGCCATGTTATCGGTATTCATCACGCCGTGGATAAAACCTACCAGCTGCCATTTAGCGATTAGAGAGGCTTGGCGAGATATCACTTCTTTCAGAAGTTGTAAATATTTATCCTCGGATGCTTCGATATCAGGGAAATGTCTTGCTATCGTATAATCAGCCAAAGTGCGAACATCATCCACCGTGCCAAAATTAGCAGCGTATTCAAATGTTCCAACACGGATATGACTTGATGCAACACGGGTTAATATCGCCCCGGGGAGATTTTTTTCGCGTCTAACTTTCTCTCCCGTTGCTATTACGGCCAGGCTTCTGGTGGTGGGGATTCCTAGGGCGTACATGGCCTCACTGATGATATACTCACGCAGCATGGGAGCAAGTGCTGCTCTGCCATCGCCGCCTCTGGAGTATGGAGTTTTACCAGAGCCTTTTAGCTGAATGTCAAATCTCTCGCCAGAGGGAGTCACTTGCTCGCCTAAAAGCACAGCGCGGCCATCTCCAAGCATGGTAAAATGTCCGAATTGATGCCCGGCGTAGGCTTGTGATATAGGCTCTGCCCCATCTGGGATGGCGTTGCCTGCAAATACTTGTGATTGTTGGGGGATGTTAAGAGTATTGGCTAAGGCCTCGTTGAAGATTATCATTTTGGGAGCGTCTACTGAGATTGGTTTTTGTTTGGTATAGAAGAGTTTAGGTAGCTTGGTGTAGCTGTTGTTGAAATTCCATTTTTGCATGTGGGTTCCTGCTTTCGGGTTGATGGAGTTAGTATTTGACAGGAGGGGAATTTTATGCTTTAACTTTACGCCTCAAATCATTTTATAGTCAATCCCAAACCAAGCATCGGGGCTTTTTGTTTTAAAAACTATATTTTTTGCGGGTATTGTTATTGGCATTTTCATCACCAATATGATTATACCACACTTAAAATTGACGAATCCACCCCAACACTGTACAATAACTCAAATAGAAGGGTTGTGATGGAATGCGGCATACAGATTATGCCGAGGCAGATACTCTCCAAAGATTTTAAAAAATATCTTTTATGATCGTTTTTGATTGTCTAAAAAGATTTAGACAATCAAAAGCCGACATCTTGGAGGTAATTATGGAAAAAATAAATGGCATACTAATCTCGTCCCATGTGGAGGTTGAAGAGTTAAAAAATCACATCAATCAAACCATAAAAATTCACGGAATGGTCTATAAAATTCGCGAAATGTCCGGCTTTGCTTTTGTGATTATCAGAACAAAAAGAACATTACTACAATGCGTTTATTCGGAGGAGTTTTCGCAATTTCCTTTAAACGAGCTAAAGGATAATATGAGCGTGGTAATCAACGGCCAAGTGATAAGTGAAGAACGTAGCCGAACCGGCTTAGAGGTACGGATTATATCCTACGAATGCCTATCTCGCCCAGCAGAGGAAGTTCCAGTGGTCATCAATAACAAAGAAGTTGTGGCATCCCTTGAAACCTTGCTGGACTATCGCCCCGCAACGCTTCGCAACGCCAAGGAACGTGCTATATTTCAAATTCAAGCAGGAATTGGGCGCAGTATACGTAAATTTTTTGATGAAAATAAATTTGTTGAAATTCACTCTCCCAAAATTGTATATAGTGGTGCAGAGGGCGGAGCAAACATTTTTAAGTTAGACTACTTTGGTAAAGAAGCCTATTTGACCCAAAGCCCACAGTTTTACAAGCAAACTATGGTAGGTGTTTTTGAACGTATTTACGAAATTGCCCCTGTTTTTAGGGCGGAAAAGCACGATACGTCCCGTCACGTAAACGAATATATAAGTGTGGATATAGAAATGGGTTTTATCGAAAGCTTTTATGATATAATGAAAATGGAAACTAAAATGCTATCCCAAGTTTTCGACTATCTACGGGAAAATTATGCTGAAGAGCTAAAGCTGCTTAAAGTTGACATACCAGTTGTAACAGAAATCCCGATAGTAACATTCGATGAGGCTAAAGAAATGGTATCTAAAGCCTACAATCGAAAAATTACAGACTTTGAAGATTTCGAGCCCGAGGAAGAAAGGCTTTTAAGCGAGCTAATAAAAAAGAAAACCAAATGCGATTTTGTATTTGTAAGCCATTATAAGGCATCTAAGCGGCCATTTTATACGATGAACACGTCAAACAATCCTCAGTTGACCGATAGCTTCGATCTAATTTTCCGAGGTGTAGAAATAACTACAGGTGGCCAGCGTATACATGATTATCATCAGCAAGTACAAAAAATGCAAAGCTTGGGCATGAATATTGAGGTTTTTACTGGATTTCTTATGGCTCACAAATACGGGCTTCCACCGCATGGCGGCTTTGGCTTAGGGCTTGAACGACTTACTGCTAAGCTGCTTAATTTTAATAATGTTCGCCATGCAACATTATTCCCAAGAGACACAACCAGGCTAGAACCCTAGAATTATGCGGCTTTGAATGCTTATGACCAAATCATCAACGGCCTTATGAATAACATTTTGCATAACTTCAATACTAATATCTAAGGTGTGAATTTAAATCGCATCTTTGTATGAGAAAACCGACAATGTTTAAGTCGATATTTTCATACTCTTTTGAAATTTAAATTCGCACTAGGAGTTGATTAATATGCAAAAAAATGTTTTGAATGGCGGCAAGGATATTCATACAGAAATAGAAACCCAGCCCGCAGATAAAAAGAAAAGATTAGAAAATCATATTCTTGCCGAAAGTTTTAAAATGGGTGATTTGGATATTGATAAGGTCAAGCAACAAAATGAAAAACTGAATTCTATGCAATAAATATTGTGCGAAAAAATCTCAAATAATTGTGATTTTTTCGCATTTTTTAATATCTATGGAAATTTTCCTTAAAAAATTCCATAGAAAAATTATTAGGAACATTTGTTTGCAATATTTCCAATATTATGATATTATTATGTCAAAATAAATAAAAGAGGTGAAGTTATGGCAAACACTAAAAACCATTTATCTAATAAACAACAACTAATCCTTGATTTTCTTAAAAGCGAAATAAAAAAGAACGGATATCCGCCCTCTGTTAGAGAAATTTGCGATGCTGTAGGCCTAAGTTCTACATCAACAGTACACGCCCACTTAGGCTCTTTAGAACGCAAGGGCTATATTCGCCGTTCTCCTGCCAAAAACCGCTCTACCGAAATTTTAGAAGATGATTTCTACAACGGCGGGCAAGAACTCGCGCATGTTCCCATCTTAGGGAATGTAGCCGCCGGTGTACCAATTTTTGCAAGTGAAAATATAGAAGGTACATTTCCTGTTCCTATAGATCATGTAAAAAATGATACCTGCTTTTTACTCCACGTAAAAGGCGATAGTATGATGGATGAAGGCATACTAGATGGAGACTTGGTTTTGGTTCGCCAACAGCAAACAGCTACTAACGGTGATATCGTAATTGCCTTGATAGACGACTCGGCAACTGTTAAGTTTTTTTATCGCGAAGCCGGCCACATACGTTTGCAGCCTGCGAACGATGCATTTAGGCCAATGATTATGGACGACTGCGAAATTTTAGGAAAAGTTATCGGTTTATACAGGCGTTATTAGAAGCTCAAAAAAAATAATATTTTTAGACATGATAATTCAAAACTTGTATCGGCATAAGATGGATTGAAAGAGGTGTATATTATGAAAACCTTGACAATCCTTACTCAAAAATTTAGTAAAGAACTCAAAAATTTTGGTCTACATTGCTCTGCTGCCGATGCAAATCTATACTTAGCCAAATATCCAAGAGACAAGTTTGATATCGAAAATTTTACAAGCCTACTTGAACGCGTCGTAATTTTACAACACCCCGTATACAGTCAATCACCAAAACTTGCAGATATAGCCCTAGAGTTACGCGCTACCGAAATACACCAACTTAATACTGCCGAGCTAGCAAACTATTTAGCATCAAATGCCACGCTACACTTAGAAGGCTACGCAACCTTCCGTATGGCAGATTATCGCCATAGGCTGGATGTGGTTATGTACTGTATTATAAAAAAACTGAACTTGACAGAATCTTTACTTTTATAAGTTTACAAAAAGCCCCCAACAAATTGTCGGGGGCTTTTTTTACTTTTTATTAGCCTTGGCTCTTAAAACAGAGTTTAAAATCTTTTTACGAATCCTCAGATTAAGAGGCGTAACTTCTACCAACTCATCTTCGGTAATAAACTCCAAACATTGCTCCAAACTCAAAATTTCTGCAGGAACAAGCCTAAGGTTATCATCGCTGCCAGAGGCTCGCATGTTGGTCAGCTTTTTTTGTTTGCAGATATTTACTTCCATATCTCCGCTACGGGCGTTTCTGCCCACTACCATACCTGCGTAAACTTTAACGCCAGGCGAAACAAAAAGGCTACCTCGCTCTTGTGCATTGTACATGCCGTATGGGACAGCATCCCCGGTTTCAAAAGACACTAACGAACCCTGCGGCCTTTCTGGAATATCGCCTTTGTAAGTGGCGTATCCAGCAAAAAGTGTATTCATTATTCCATTGCCCTTGGTGTCTGTTAAAAATTCTGATCTATAGCCAATCAAGCCTCGGGCAGGGATACTAAACTCCAGCCTGTTATATCCACCTTTGGCTGGTGACATTCGCAGCATTTCTCCACGGCGGCTGCCCAGCTTTTGAATTACCACGCCCATAAACTCATCCGGTACATCTATAGTTACAGTTTCCATAGGCTCTTGAATTTGGCCATCACCTTCTTTATATAATACCGCCGGTTTTGATACTTGAAATTCATAACCCTCACGGCGCATTGTTTCTATTAAAATAGACAGATGCAGCTCTCCACGGCCCGATACTTTAAATGTTTCTGTGCTATCTGTGTCTTCTACTCGTAAACTTACATCTGTGTTCAACTCTTTATACAGACGCTCGCGCACTTGGCGAGATGTTAAATAAGTTCCTTCTTTCCCAGCAAAAGGGCTATCATTTACCATAAAATACATGCTTAGAGTAGGTTCAGAGATATTGCTAAAAGGCAAAGGATCTGGATTTTCTAAACCGCACAAAGTATCGCCAATTTTTATTTCTGGTATGCCGGCAATAGCAATGATGGCACCTACAGATGCTTCTTCAACTTCTATACGATCCAAACCAGCAAACTCGTACAGTTTAGAAATTTTAACATTCTTTTGCAGGTCAGGCTCTCGGATATTAACAATTGCTACCATATCATTGACGCGCACTGTGCCATTAATCACTCTGCCTACGCCAATACGCCCCAAATAAGCACTATAGTCTATGTTAGAAATAAGAACTTGCGTATCTGCTTCGGAATCACCGGATGGTGCAGGAATATACTCTAAAAATGCATCAAAAAGCGGAGCCATCCCCTGCCCTTCATCGATCGGATTGTTAGATGCCCAACCATTTTTAGCCGAAGCAAATATAAAAGGCGAATCTAGCTGAGCGTCAGAAGCTTCCAATTCCATAAACAGCTCTAAAACATCGTCTACAACCTCATGAGGGCGTGCCTCTGGCCTGTCTACTTTGTTGACACAGCAAACAACGGGTAAATCCAAATCTAAGGCACTTTTCAGCACAAACTTAGTTTGCGGCATAGGTCCCTCAAAGGCATCTACTACTAAAACCACACCGTCTACCATTTTAAGCACACGCTCTACCTCGCCGCCAAAATCTGCATGGCCAGGCGTATCTACGATATTAATTTTGGTATCTTTGTAAACAACTGCTGTATTTTTAGCCAAAATAGTGATGCCTCGCTCGCGCTCAATATCACCAGAGTCCATGACTCTTTCTGCTACAACTTGATTTTGCCTAAATGCCCCGCTTTGCCAGAGTAGTTGGTCTACCAGTGTTGTTTTTCCATGGTCAACGTGGGCTATTATTGCTATGTTTCGTATATTGTCTTTTGATGTCATTTTATTTAGTTTCCTTCTTTCATGATTTATATCCCCAAAAACGGCCCAGGATTAACATGATTCCCATTTCGCCGCACCTCAAAATGCAAATGCGGCCCTGTTGATATACCCGTACTGCCTATATGGGCTATTACATCTCCCCTATTCACCCAATCCCCTACAGATACTAAATTCCTAGAGTTATGTCCGTACAAGGTAGTTATGCCGTTGCCATGTTCTATTATCACAGTTTGCCCATAGCCACCGTGCCAACCAGATAATATTACTGTTCCACTTTCTGCGGCTACTATGTTTGTTCCTCTGGGAGCACCAATATCTATACCAGAATGGAACTCTGTCCCCCTACCCCATGGACGTGAACGGTTGCCATAACCGCTTGTTACACGATGATGCCCTGGTACAGGCCATCTCATAGTGCCCCCTGTAGGTTCTACAATTTCGTGTCCCATACGGCGTGCAGCCGCCTGAGCCTCTTGTCGGCGCCGTTCTTCTTCATCCCTAATCCGCTGTATCATGTCAGTTATTCTCTGATCTGCCTGTTGAAATTGCCTTAAAGCTACTTCGTAACGGTATGCGTCCTGTTCCAACTCGTACACAAACCTGTGATGCTGGTACTGCGCTTCTTCTAAATCTACCAAACGCTCAGCTTGGATGTCTTGCAATCGCTCTACTTCTATAATGCGTTCGTTTAGATTTTCTATTCTATAAGCCACCAATTCTTCGGCTTCTTGTAACTGTATAGTCATTTCGTGATCATGCCTTGCCATGGCATTCATACGGTCTAGCCTAACTAAGACGTCGTTAAAACTATTTGCTTGCAACACTACCTCTAAATATCCTAGTGGGCCCAGTATGTACATTGCTCGTAGACGCGCTTGAAAGCGTTCAAAATGCTCCGCCAAATCTTTTTTCGCTAGTTCTAAGGCTATTTCCGCTTCTTCAAGGGAGATTATAGTGCTATCTAAATGCTGTGTAGTCAGTTCCAATTGAAGGGACGCAAATTCTATGACTCTATCTTTCTCGTAAATTTGCTCCATTAGCTCATCTATCTCTTGTTGGGTTACTTCGATATAGGCCTGAACTTCCTCTATTCGTTCCTGAAGCTCCGCCTGTTGTGCCTCCAACTCATCTACAGATTGTGCGATTATCGTTAAACTTGGCATTATCATAAAAATTAAGACTAATACTGCAAGTATCTTTTTCATTTTCAATTACCCTTTCTTCCTACACATGCAAATGTTTACGTATAGATGTACCAGACCCTACGGCTCCTATTAACACACCAAGAGATATTACAAATGGGAATAGCACTACAAATATCTCGTTTGCACTTCTAAACTCTATAAACTCAATAACAGGCAGGCCCACTTGTATCATGTTTACAATAGCGGTATAGCCAAAACCCACTATTGCAATAGGGATAATTGCACCAATTACGCCAATCAGTATGCCCTCTATTAAAAAAGGCCAACGAATAAACCAATCGGTTGCCCCTACATATTTCATTATATTAATCTCGGCTTGCCTGGCGTTCACCGTTATACGTATTGTGTTGGTAATTATAATTATCGAAACACCTGCCAATACTAAAATCAATACCCAACTAACCCACGTTACCACATTAGTTATAGTAAGCACCATGCGGGCTACGTTATGATCAAGCCGCATCCTCTCTATACCCAAGTAAGAAATTGCCTCTAATTCTGCCACTATGGCATCATGGTATCTAAGGTTGTACAATTCAATGGCAAAAGAGCGGGGTAAAAAGTCTGGGGGCATACCATCCATAATCAGAGGGTCTTCTAGCGTTTCTAAAACTTCTACAAAAGCTTGTTCGCGGGATATATACAACACGCTTAGCACATGATCTATAGAGCGAATACGCTCGTCCAAAGCATTTATGCCTTCTGCATCTACATCGTCATACACAAAAACGGTTATGCCTATGCCTCGCTCTAAGTTATGCAAAAATAAATCTATATTAGCTGCCAAACTATAAAAAACCGACACAATTAAAAGGCAAGATGCCACAGTTAAAACAGAAGCTATCGTCATTAAACGATTGCGGACAAGATTATGAAAAGCCTCACTTAAAAAATACTTGGATCGTCCAAAACTCATTGATTAATTCATGCCTCCTTGTGCGAATTTAAATTTCATTAAAGTGCGAAAATACTAACAATGCTCTAGTTAGTATTTTCGCACATAGGTGCAATTTAAAATCGCACCTCGTCGGCGGAACAAATAGGTTGGCATGAAAATTTGCTTCGCAAATATTTCACACTGTTACCTCATCTTTAAATTGTATATACGTCATCGTAACTACCTTCTTCGATATCCTTGGCTATATTGCCGCTAGATAAGCCAATAACACGCTTACGCATACCATCAACTATATCTTTGGCATGAGTAGCAACTACTACTGTTGTGCCGGTTGCGTTAATGTCCTCTAGCAAGTACATGATTTCCCAGGCTGTTTCTGGATCTAGGTTTCCTGTGGGCTCATCACATAATAGAAGAGGGGGACGGTTTATAATGGCTCTGGCAAGGGCTGTGCGCTGCTTCTCTCCGCCAGAAAGTTGATTGGGGTAAGCCTTAGCTTTTCTGGCAAGGCCTACCATAGAAAGCACTTGCGGCACAGTTCGCCTAACCTGCCTATCAGAAGCTTTAACAACTTGCATAGCAAAGGCCACGTTATCATAAACTGTCTTATTACGTAGCAGTCTAAAATCTTGAAAAACTACGCCCATTTTGCGCCTGTACTCAGGCATTTTTTTACGAGTAAGCTGACCTAAATCAATATCGTTTACTAGTATTTGACCAGCAGTTGGTTCTGTCTCTTTCAAAAGTAGACGCACCAAAGAAGTTTTACCAGAGCCACTTGAGCCGATAATAAACACAAACTCACCTTGATTAATTTCTAGGGAGATATTATCCACTCCTCGTGCACCGTTTTCATATACTTTTGTAACACTAGAAAGCTTAATCACGACATATACCTTTCTTTATACTGCAGATATTTACTAACCATCAAGGTAATTTTAAACATAATTGAATCTTCAAAATTGCGAAGATCCAGCCCTGTAAGCTTTTGCAATTTATCTAATCGATACACCAGAGTATTGCGATGAATATACAGTTGACGAGATGTTTCTGATACATTTAGATGGTTTTCGAAAAATTTACTTACAGTTGACAAAATTTCGTCATCAAAGCTATCTACACTGGTACCCTGCAGTACTTCGTTAAGAAAGGTGCGGCATATTGACAATGGCAGTTGATAAACTAATCTGCCAATGCCTAAAGTTTCGTAATTTACCACAAATTTTTCCGTTTCAAAAATTTTGCCTACTTCTAAGGCCATTCTTGCCTCTTTGTAGGATGCCGAAACATGTTTTAAGTCTTTTACTGCTGTGCCTATGGCTATTTTTCCGCGGCTCATAAGCTCGGCAGATAGGGTGTCACCTATCATATAGCCGTATCGTTCTATATCTGCCCTGCTTTCGTCCTCCAGTAACTCTTTAACTAGAACAATACTAAATTCATCTATAGCAGTAACAAAATCTTTTTGCTTAGCCGGGAAAATATTACGCACTACCTCTAAACCTGTCATGTCCTTATCCATTTCCATCTCTACAAGGAACACGACTCGCCTTACACTATTTTCAATTTGAAGTTTTTTAGCCCTGTTATAAATATCTACCAAAAGCAGATTATCCATTAAAAGATTTTTTATAAAATTATCTCGGTCAAAACGCTCCTTATACGCTACAAGAAGAGTCTGGATGTGAAATGCCACCATCCTTCCCATCTGGTACGTATCTTCATCGTCCCCTCGTAAGATCACCACATACTCGGCTATACCATTATCAAACACCTTAAAATATTGGAAGCCAGAAGCCATTTGAGTTTCTGCTTGAGAATATACAAAAGCTTCTACAGTTTGAGTTGGGTCAAACCCGTCCCCTTCTCTGTGTTCACCCACTATAGGCCTGCCGTCGCGTTCCACTACACGAATATCTTTTCTTGTTATCCCTTTTAATCCTTCTACGATGTTCTGCAAAATTTGGTTTGATATCACGTTGTTATTCCCTCCTAGGATTTACTAGAACCTACATAATAACATGCTAACGTCATCCAACTCCATGCGTTCATGCTCTGTAGCATCTATTTTGTAAAAATGCCCGCACACAGAATCTAATATCTCCCTCATATTGCCCGCTGGTGACAGTCCGATCAATAAGTCTTTCATATTT
>Ga0123355_10010571_pt1 | contig 14166 bp, 16 predicted proteins | sample TergutEmb28metaG_3_FD_89872 | JGI IMG/M metagenome (GOLD analysis project Ga0123355, IMG submission 89872) | Embiratermes neotenicus P1 segment gut microbial communities from Petit-Saut dam, French Guiana - Emb289 P1 | ecosystem: Host-associated > Arthropoda: Insects > Digestive system > Gut ... | reverse complement strand
TATCTGACACATAAGAGTATAAGAAACAAAGGCGAAAAAGAGTTTATTAGCCGAAGCAATAACCACGAAGCAATTATAGACCGAGAGATATTTGATAAGGTTCAGGAAGAAATCAAGCGGCGTGGAGTTATGGAAAAGGATGGTAAGAGATACACGAGCCGCTACCCTTTTTCTGGCAAGCTATTATGCGGTTTATGTGATGCTAGTTTCGTCAGCCGTAACCGTAAGGCAAATGACGGAATCAGGGATATTAGGAGGTGGCAGTGTTCCCGTTACTTCAAATACGGAGCAAAACAGAATGACGATAGAGGTTGCGAAAATTCTATGATTCGTAATGAGGTACTTGAATATGTCTTTAACTTTGCACTCAATGACGCTATTGAACATAAGGACACTATCATTGACGAGTGTGTTCAATTGCTTTCATCCGTTCTGGATGCCGAACAGATACAGACCGACCATACCAACGTTGCAAATGAAATAAACAGGCTTAACGCTCGTATTGAAAGATTGATAGACCTTAGAGCGGATGGGGAAATTACCAAAGAGGAACTTAAACGGAAACGTGAGCCGCTGGATATTCAAATACTTGCATTAAACGAAAAACTCGACCAGCTAAATAAAAACGCCGCACTCGTAGATGAGTACGACGTTTTATTGGATGAGATAAGAAACCAAATATCTAGCATAGTCTACGCAGAAACATTCAGCGGTGACGTAGCAAAGGAAGTGCTTAACAGAATCGTTATATACGGCAAGAATAAATTTGATGTATACTTTCACGGCGCAAGAGGCAAGTACACTCTAACTAATGAAGTGGACAAGGGTGTGTGTAATTCATTGCCTATGTTGGTATTACACAAACTGCGCCAAGTGGATTACCCCAGAAGAAGCCTTCATCATTTTCGATACCCATAGGTGTCATTACATCTGTGCAAGCACTACCCAGCGGACATGCAGGGGGCGCACCTATATCTGCTAACAGACGAACACAGTTGATATCAACAGATAACAAAACACCAGTAAAGCCATTTCCAGAAAGTCCGCCACTGGTTGTAAAAATTGTTACAGCTATACTTACATAAGGAATGTAGGTAGTAAACCCACATACCTTAATCACACAAGTCTCATGAACTGCATGATATCAACAAGGTATGTATCTTTGTAAATCAACTATGCCAGTGAACGGCTAGAGTTCTATAACATGATGGGATTTAATGGTTATATTTTCCCAACGCATTTATAATATATTGTTACATCTTGTGTTAGCTTGTTATTTATGACAATTCGTTCACCAATTTCAATCTTGTCAATCAGGTTAGTTAATATTTCCCTGTCAAGCTCGCTAATTGTTGCTGCTTCTTTTATAAGGTTAGACCATTTAGTAATGTTATCAAGTGTAGTAGTTACATCTTTGTAATCCCTATTTAGAGCTTCAAGCATTTCTTTTACGACACTTTGTTCAAGCTCAACATTGCGTATAGACTCTGCAAATTTTTCAGCAGACAAAACCCCAAAAATCTTCTTTTCGTAGAGCTGGTCTATTTGATATTCAAGGGAATCACGTTTTTGCTCTAACAAATTTCTCTGACAAGTTTGGTCTATCTTATCAATATTTTGGTTGCCAAGCAAGGATTTCTTTATACGAGCTAATATATCACTTTCGTCAAGAGCAAGTCCAACTGCCAAATTCTGAATGTGTTCAAGCACTAATGATTTCAACTTGAACTCTTGAATGATATGTGATGAGCAGGTGGCGTGACCACTTTTTGTATGAGTTCGGCAGTAATAAGAGCTATAATCTGAGACAGTTCCATCTTTTTTTGTTACCTTCCGTAACTTATATCCCATTGATACTCCACAATTAGAACAAAAGAGCATCCCCGAAAAAAGGCTTATTTGAGGCTTTCTTCGGGTTGAATAGTGTTTTCTTGAAGACCGATTTACATCTTGAACATCAACCCACATATTAGTTGAAATAATAGGGGGATGTGTGTTGTTTACACGAATCCATTCACTCTCATCACGTTTTTTTGTTCGTTTATCACGATAAGAGTGAGTGCCACGCTTTAATGAAATAGTGTTACCAATATAAACCTCGTTGTGTAATATAGTCCTAACCGAAAAGATAGTCCACGTTTCAGATATAATAGCCTTTGTTATCCGTCCCTGTTTGTGAAAATGATATAGACGGGGAGGCAAAATCATATCGTTGTTAAGCAATGATACTATTTTGAAATAACCCATCCCTGATGCTCGTAGTGAAAAAATTCTTTTTACAACAGTTGCCGCATACTCATCTATGATAAGTTGGGAGCGTTGATTAGCGTCTCTGTCATATCCATAAGGCGGAATGCCAGTCAGCCAATGGCCGCTTTTAGCTTTTTCCTTCATAACTGAGCGGATTTTCTTGCTAATATCTTTGATATAAAAATCATTTATGGCATTTAGGAATGGGAGGATGTCATTTTCACCTGATTCTGTGTCTATATTGTCAGTCAATGCCACAAAACGACAACCCAATGATGGAAGTTCATCTTCAAGATACCGACCAGCTTCTAGGTAGTTTCTGCCAAACCGTGAAAGATCTTTAACAAGTACGAGATTAATTACCCCCGACCTAACATCATTCATCATATCTTGGAAGCCTTTCCTGTTGAAGTTGCCACCAGTCGCACCATCATCAATATATATACGAGTTTCTATCCAATCGGGCATCATTGATACAAATTTTTGTAGCATAGTTATTTGATTTTCAATGCTAAGCGACCCATCAGTGTTTCTACAGCTACTATTTTCATGCGACAGTCTAGTATAAATACCCACAAAATACAACTTATTTGCCATGCTCTATACCTCTCTAGCTACATTTTTGGAAGAGGCAACAGTCATATGCATTGTATAATTGTGTACAATGGCATCCACGTCCCCTACATAATTGTAAAGGACTTTAACATCACGTACTCTTTTGTTGTTTATGCGCTGAACTTCACTAACAATTATTTTATCAATAAGAAGCAGAAGTATTGCCTTGTCAACACTATTAATTTCAGTGCATTGTTTCATAATGTTAATCCATGTGTCAGTGTTTTCTGCTACTGGCTGCATGTCGTTGATTCGTTTCTCTAGTATCCTAATAGATTGAATAAGGTCAACCTGTTCTTTTTCATATTTTTGGATTTGACGCTTAAACAAGTTATCTGAAATCAAGCCTGAAATTTTATCTTTATAAACAACATCAATAAGCATATCTATCTTTTCAAGACTACTCTTATGGGATTCCAGTTCTCGTATATATGACCTTCTGTATGACATACTACTATCATCTTTTGCTGAAAGAACAAGTTGTGATATATGCTCTGCATTATGCTGAATCAAGTTGGCAAACTTACGGATGTGTTCTGTAATCAACTCTACAAGAGATGTTTCGCTTATTCCATGCATAGCACATGTGACTTTGCCACTATCAGCATACGCACTGCACATATATATGACATTGCGGTATATACTTCCATCTTTTCGAGTGCGTCGATTGACAGAGCCTCTAAGACGAGCCCCACAATCTGCACAAAAAAGCAATCCAACAAACAGAGTTGGTATATTATCTATGGTCTGCCGTGGCTTATACTTTTTTTCAGCACACGATTGCACTCTGCACCATACTTCTTTGTCAATAATAGGTTCATGAGCATTTTCTGTACGAATCCAGTGTTCTTCATCTTTAAGAACTAATTTCTGATTTTTATAAGAGAGAGACCCGCGCTTGCAGGAAACAAGATTACCAATATAGGCTTCATTTTTCAATATTTCCCTAACGGTAATTTTGTTCCATCCATCTTTTGTTTTCTTTGGGTTTTTACTGTCTGTATTTTGGTAATAATAGTCCTTTGGGCAAAGAATGCCATCAGAATTTAGTTGTGTTGCAATGGCTTGATAACCCATTCCTAAAACACGCATTTCAAACATCTTTTGCACAATTGGTGCTGTGTTTTCATCAATTGCTAACTTATGTCGATTTTGATAATCCCTTTTGTAACCATATGGAGCAAGTGGTCCTATAAATTTACCACCTTGAGCTGATGTCTTTTTTCCAGCACGTACTTTTATGCTTGTTGTCTTTGAGTGTTGCTCATTGAACCAATTGCGAAAAACCATCATTTCATCTAATGGTTCGTTTAGGGATATTAGCTCACAACCATGCTCTGGCAATATTACTTCGGCTAGATTTCCAACCTCCAAATAGTTTCGTCCAAGTCGCGAAAGGTCTTTAATTAGAATTGTATTGATATATCCAGACTTAACATCCTCTATCATCCGTTGAAATGCTGGACGATTCTGGTTTGTTCCCGAAAAGCCATCATCTTGGTATATTTCTCTTAATTCCCACCCCTTTTCGCTAACATGTCTTGATAGCATTAATTTTTGATTTTCGATTGAAACCGACTCTCCAGAGCGTGAATCATCTCTGCTAAGGCGAGCGTATATTCCAACCTTGTACACCTTTTCCTGCTTTGCCATAATTACCTCCAATTATTAATGGCGAAGCACAAGGGTTGTCAATGTGATTTATGTTTTGATTATAACATATCTTTTCACATAAATCAGTTCCATGTTTATGCTTGCCCATAATTACTCAATTTGGATTAGTGCTCTGCTTCTTTTTGAAGGATTTTCCTTACGATGAAATCTTCAATAGCTTTAGTTAAGTCTACATTTCCATCATGTATATTGGTGACTCTATAGATGGTGCCACCAATCTTTCTTTCATAGTATATTTCAAGTGGTTTTGTAGGTATAGCATTTCCACTTAATATTGAGTCATTCCACCCATTCGGGGGGCATGATATTCGGCAAGCATAAGTGTTAATGTCAAATGGAATTGCTATAATATTGATTTTGCATCCATGCAAATCGCCTCCATTAAGTAACATTAAATTGTATGAAACTACTATTAGTAAAATTCTAACCAACTACGCTTTATCAATTAAAAACTGAGTGATGCGTAAGAATAAGGATTTGTACTTCTACGTTTTGCACAACACTCTTACGCACTATCAACTTTTAATAAAATTCGCTGTATTTGTCATGCGCCCCAGCGTTGGGAATATCTCAAACTGCTGTTGGTAAAACAGCACTTCAGTTTTTCTCTGGAAGGGTCGTTCTAATAATCACTCCCAGCCGCCACAGTTCGCAGTATGTCGTGAACTCTGCTATGATGACGGAAAGTTGATTCTCTAGCGGGTTGCTCCTTATCACTTGGGGTAGCACCTTCTTGTGGGTCGTCGCGCAAGCATTACCGTTATTGCTGATGTTACATATGCTTGTTGGGGATAGTGGTTTATCGCTCTCGCTACTCTGAGTTCTCAGATTACGGTCGTTGCGCCCACTTCCCCTAGCTTCCCTCCTCTTGGAAGGCCACAGCTAGTCAAATTCGAGATATTGTCTATATTCAGTTTTCAAGGTTCAGTTGTATACGTGTAAAAGTTGGTGTGCATAAATATTGCGATGTGAAACAATCTGTGAAGAACACCTTCAACACATGTATATCACATCAAAAAACCGCTTACAATCAGTTACACAAGGTTCTATAGTATTCGCTTGAACGCCTCTTGTTGAGTAATTTAATGCGAACAAAGATACGCAAAATTTGATTTGCGAGAAAATTAACTATCATTGTGTAAGTCAATGTGTTTCAAGTTGATGTCAACCTTGTTAATAAATTATAAATCCCATTTTTCACTGTTGCATGTTCCGTTTTACATCTAGCTCTTAAAGAGATAAATTATTCCAGATAGAGTAGGTATGAAGTCGTAATTATCAACAGAAAAAATATTTAAAATGCTTTTATTTACCAAATAGTTCTACTTAACAGAACACTTTTTTAATGGATTAATAAATGCTTAACTGCCAACAATTCACAAACTTTGAAATTTACTTCATGCAAAGTAATCAAACATCATCTGCAAGATATGAGCCGTTTCATGACAATGAGGGCTAACCAGTTCAATTGTGAGTGCCAGAGCTTCGCTTTCTTCTTGAGAAAAAACCTGTTTTTTTGCAAATAATCTTCTGGGATACTAACCCCTCCACCATTTCCCTCTGTTGTTATAAAAATATAGTGTTCTTCCACCATAATGTCAGCGACATCAGAACAAATTGTTCGTCGTGTCACGCCCACTTCTTCTGCAAGATTTCCCATTGTCGTGATGCGCACTCTTGCCAGAATCCGCTTAATTTCTTTTCTGCGCTCTAGGGGGCATAGCTTGTCCAATTCAAGTGAACCATCCATGAAAAGCATAAGAATTAATCATTCCTTTCAGTATTGTTACTATAGATAAATTGAAACCTTCAAGTATGAATATTGCTTTGAGCAAGGCTTCAATTTCCCTTCGTGTAAAGAGACATTCAATTAGTTTAAACGACGCTGGTAAGCGGACTCCACCATTACTACCACGCTCCGTTATTAGTGGATATTTTTTCTTGAGGTTTTTTATGTCAGAACGCACCGTTCTATCTGATACGTGAAACACATCTGCAATCTCAAGCATCGTGGATTTTCGCTTTGGTACAGTTAGCAAAAAATCAATAATGCTATAGCAATTCCATTTGACATTAACACTTATGCTTGCCGAATATCATGCCCCCCGAATGGGTGGAATGACTCAATATTAAGTGGAAATGCTATACTTCTGCGCCGACTGGTGTTTATATCCATTTTCTCCCCCGCATACCTAAACCCCTCTCCTTGCATTGGCAAGAAATATAATTGTCTCCATATATATGGTTAAAATTGACATGTTAGCTGTGTACACCAGCTCTTGGCGTAGCAACATTTCCAAGACCACCACGCAAAGCCATTGTATACCCCCATTAGGAAAGGTCATTTCACAGTTGAGCAAGTTTGTTAAAAATTATATTTTCATATGGCTTCAAGTTGAATAATCCTTGTTTTTATTAGGTTTTGCGAATTAGATAAAAAGAGCTATTTAGAATAATTCACAATTGATTTGCTAATGATTTGTTAATTATCACAAAAACGCTACGAAAATATAAAATATTTTGTGCGTTTTAATTTTCAGACATTTAACATAAAATCTCCAAAGTTCTTTGAACGCCTCTTACAATTAAAGACGGAACTACAACAACACCTAACAACCTTTATTAACTTGTAATATATGGATTTTGAAATCGAATTTTTGAACACAAAAAAATCGACTGAGAAATACTCAGCCGATGCACACTATTTATCACGAAACTCCTATTTTTTTAACAATTCTTCTCTAACTTCGGTAGTGGCTCAAACATGTGATTTCGTCATTCCGCACTTAACGCGGAATCCCATAAGCTAAGGGGATTCCAAGTCAAACTCGTAATGATAAAACAAGACTTCACACATTTGAGCCACTACCCAGTTCTGCATTTTGCGAGAATTTTGCTATATTTGCATCTTTCACAATTTGAAAACACTTTGCATCCCAGATACTTTGGTCAAAATTTTGTACTGCACGACCATAGGCTTTAATTTCTTTTGGGAAAGTGGTTTGGATAATCTTTTCCAACATCTCGTTATCATTGAAAAGACGTGCTTTCTCCGCCATCATATACTGCTCCGCACAAAGATAATGCACTCCATCTATTTCAAAATCCTGCATCCACCATTGACTGAAGCAACTTTGGTTTATTATTCCATCAATTGGTGGAGTATGTCCCCAAAAGAATAGGAATTTATATGTTTTTCCATTTTGATATTCCTTTCTTAATTCATCTAAAGAGTAAACCATTTTGCATTATCCCTCCTACACTACGATTTGTTCATATAATATCACAATATTATGAATATTTCAGTGTAATCTTTATATAAAACAAGCGATTGATTGCAGTTTCATACCTGCTTCAATCGCTTATTTTATATCTAGGTCTTTCTTAATAGATTCAACAACATTGATAATTAGCCTTTGTTGTTCGGGTGTGCAATCATCAAGATTAATATGATTACTTTTTGATATGCCTAAAATGTAATCTACAGACGAATTATACAAAGTAGCTAATTCTACTAATACTTCTAGTTTAGGATTAATAACATTTCGCTCATAAGAGCTTATGGTGTTTTTCGTTACTCCTATTCTTCCAGCAGCTTGGGCTTGAGATAACCCCTTCTTTTTTCGCAACTGTTTTAGGCGCGTCCCTGCGTCGTAAGCAACCATGGCTATCTAACCTCCTATGTAAATTATAACTTCCTAAAGTAATTTTTAACGATTGCAAAAATACAATAAAATAATTTATTACATTGACTTTTTCTTTGAACTACCATATACTTAATTTATATACCCTCCATATCACTTTAAAGGGAAAATATAAATTCTTCACAAATCTGTGATAATATTCACCCAAACTATGGTAACTAAGGAGAGGAGCAATCAGCCAAACTGAAATCATCATGAAAATAGCCATTTTTGAAGATGACCACTGTTTTGCCACAAAACTTGAAACACTCATTCGCCAGCATACCCATCATCCGACAGTGATAAATACAGGGGTTGAAAAGGAAATAACGAGCTGGATAAATAAAACAAAAGAACCTGTTTTATATCTGTTGGATATAGTTGCATGTGGTGTAACCGTAGGTTTTCAAATAGCCCAGCAGATAGCAGAACAACAAATAGGTAGCTTGATAGTATTTATAACCACCTACCCCAAAGAAATCCTATATAACCCCATTTTCAAGACAAAAGCATTTAGCATCATATTGAAAAACACTTTGTCTTTGGATGATGAAATTAAAAAAACCATTGACATTGCATCCCAAGCATTGCATTCCAAGTGTTTATATATATTCACTGGAAAATATGAAACCCTATATATTCCTTATGAGAAAATATATTTTATTGAAGCAATTAAGGGGACGAATAAATTATGTATTCATTGTGTGGACGGTCAGTATGTAATTAGGAAAACTCTAAAAAGCCTACTTGAGCAACTTGCACCTTTTGGGTTTGTGCGTTGTCATAAATCCATCATTGTGAACAAGGCTAATATTCGTAAAAAAGATAAGTCTGCCATGTTAATCACATTTCATAATGGTGTGTCGTGTCCCTTTAGTTATCTTATGAGAGGCAACCTATCATGACATCTTAGCAAATTACAATAAACTACTACGAATGAGGGTGATTTATGTATGAGTGTGACAAAGCACAAAAGCAAAGTTATATTATTGTGTCTTGCAGTGGTATTAATAATATCTGTAGGTTTTATCGTTTTAGGAAGTAGCAGTGATGAATTAGTAGGCGTTTTTACGAATGGTAAGCCTGAAGATTATCCTACATTTCTTTCTGTTGAATTTATCGAAGATAGGTTCATTTTAAAAATCAATATACCTCTTGACCCTAATTTAGAAGTGGCTGAACATATCGCTGATATGGTTAGGCTGTCAGAGAATGGAGTCTATTTCATCGGCATCATGCAACGAGGCACTTTTACAGTGAATGATGGCATTTACCCAAATAGCATTGCGTTGTTGCACTCTTGTGGTGGTGTTGTCTATAGCACCTTTTCACGCACGCGAAACACAATAACTATGGGACAATCACATCTAGTCGCAGTAAGATGAATTGGCAAATTGCCCTATATAATAACTTAACCTATAGTATTGCGGTAATACTTCTCATATCAACGCTAATATATAGTTCAACACGCAAATATATGATGATTTTTTCCATAATGATTATTGCTGGGTTACTATTGACCTTTGTAGTCTCTGCACCAAATTGGATTATGCCCGTTAATACATTATTACTGACCTTCTGCTTTACAAAACCAACTAATAACTTAAAAGATTCTTTTCATACTGTGAAAAAGACATTTTATTATTGCCTAACTGTATCAACTCTCACATGGTGTTTTATCGTAACATTATCTGCCTTAATCATGTTGATTGCTCCCAGTTGGCTTAATTCATACAGCTACAACGTATTTATGGGAACTGCTTTGGTATTAATAACTCTCGTTATAAAATCTTCAAAAAATTCTATGCTATGGTTCAAGCAGTCGCGTGATTACGGACATGCTATAGCTTTGGAAATAGTTGTTCTTGCGTTCTTTTCGTTCATATTGCCAACTTATTACCCTGCAATAAGAGGGGATGATGCCAGACAATGGGGAATCTTCATGCTTTCATTTATGATGGTTCTTGTAATAGTGAGTTTGCTTGTAAAACGGATGAACGACTTGGAGCATGAACGTCATAATCTTGCTATGCAAATGGAGCGTCAAAAATCATATGCTGGGCAAATACAGGCACAGTTTGAACGAATGATTATACTTAGGCATTATTACAGCAATCTTTACCATAGCCTATCACCCTTTATTCGTGATTGCGACATAGAAGGCTTACGGACTTTTTTTGAGGAAAATATCACTCCAATACATCAAATTCAAGTAGATGGAATACAACTTTCAAATATAAAAAATGACCTAATCCGAAATTTTATTGATGTAACGATAGGGCAAGTCGCTACAATGGATGATTTAACACTGGAACTAGATATATCGGAAAACTTGAGCTTGCCAGACCATATGTTAATGGACATTTTTGAAATTATAAGCAATTTAGTAGATAATGCTTTGCGAGAGCTTGATGGTCAACTCTTTGGACTTTTACGGATTCGCTTGTATGAATCAGATGAGCAAATCTCAATACAAATAGCCAACACTCTCAGTAAAAATGTTGATATTGAACAACTGTATAACCAAGAGTCAATAAATTCTGAAAATGGGTTTGGACTTAGGCGAGTACGAGAAATTGTATATGGACACCCCAATATAGAGCATTTGACCTACAAAAGTGGAAGATTCAAGGGAAAAGAAATATTAGTACAACAAATAATAATTAGTTAATTTACTTGAGGAGGTGCGTTTTGTACGACTTTTTAGTGGAGAAAACAGTAGCAACACTTGCTCCTCGATTGGGATGTGAGGAAGGAGACCCAACCTATGACAAATTAAAATATGGCACTCATGTTTTTTACATCAACACTGTAAAATCATTATTTCTTGTTGTTGTGGCTTTGATATTGGGAATATTACCTTACGTTTTGGTGTTTGCGTTAGCATATGGAATACTCAGATTGTTCTCGTTTGGAGTACATCTAAACAACAGTTTTCTTTGTACAATTATAGGTTTTGTGTATTATCTTGGAAGTGTACATCTGTCATTATATGTATATTTTCCACTATGGGCAAAGATTGCTTTAGTAATAGTTAGTGTTGTAAGTTTTGCAAACTACGCACCAGCAGAAACAAAAAAGCGTCCAATACCAGAACATCAGCGTAGAGTTTTGAAAAAGAAGTCTTTACTGGCATTGACTGTAGTTGCACTAGCATTATTTATACTGCATCAACCACTTCCGATATTTAGCAATTTAATTGTAATGGCAACAGTCTGTCAGACAATAAATCTCTTACCATCAACATACAAACTTTTCAATGAGGATTAGAAGGTTAAATTTAACGCAAAGGAGAATATTAAATGGTTATAGATGAAATTAGCGAAATCTTTGATAGAGCAAACATACACCATTTTCGTGGATTTTTGCTTGATGAGTACAAATTTGAGTTCCAAGAAGAAGATAAGCCGTTTCATGAAAGATTGGAGGAAAGTAAAAAAGCTATCTACAAACGCTTAAAAAATCTTTATCCTAATCCAAAGGAAGAAGATGATGCATTTGGTGATTTGTATTTGGCATTATCAACATATAGAGATGTATATATGGAAATAGGAATGAAAGTAGGAGCACAACTTGTTCACCAACTTCTAGCTCCTCATAAAAAAATATGATGTGATACGAGTACAACTTAATTGGAAAGCATGGTCATTCCCTTTATGATATGATTGATAAAACCGCCTATAGTGGCGTTAGGAGGATATGTTTATGACTGATATAGAGTTGAAAAAATACGCAAACCTTTTGGTGCGTGCTGGGGGAAATGTGCAGAAAGGACAGGTTGTAATAGTTAGCTGTGATGTAAATAACGCAGATTTTGGTCGTCTGGTTGCTGATTGTGCTTATGATGCGGGAGCTTCTGAGGTAGTTATGTTTTGGTCAGATGAAATTACCACCAAAACCAAATATCTTAGGGCAAATGATTCAGAATTTGATACTTTTCCAGCTTGGATGGTGGACAGATACAAGCATTATGATGACAACGAAGCGGTTTATCTAAGCGTTATTTCGCCAGACCCTGATTTATTGGCAGAGGTAGACCCCAACAGATTAAAAAGATATTCAAAAGTTGCGAACGAAGCAATTAAAGAGCATTCATCTTTACTCATGAAAAGTGCATTAAGATGGTCAGTGTGTGCCTTGCCTTCGCCAACTTGGGCTAAAAAAGTGTTTCCTAATTTGTCAGAATCAGAAGCAATGAACAAGCTCATGAATTTAATTTTAAAAGCCACACGAGCTGATGGTGACAATCCAATAGCAGATTGGGAAAAGCATAGGCAAGATTTTATTAAACGAGTGAATTATCTAAATGAAAAGCAATTTTCGTCACTTCGCATAACTACAGGACTTGGGACTAATTTGACCATAGGATTAGTAAAAAATCATTGTTGGATTGGCGGTGGCAGTGCTGATAAAAATGGTTTGCATTTTTTCCCTAACTTACCCACAGAAGAAGTATTCACTATGCCAGACCGCAACCATGCTGAGGGCAAAGTAGTAGCTTCTATGCCTCTGTCATATCAAGGTAATCTTATTGAAAATTTTGAAATTGAATTTAAGGATGGTAAAGTTTCTGACTATCGTGCCAGCAAAAACAAAGAAATATTAGCAAATATTATTGAAATGGATGAAGGTGCAAGTCGTCTTGGGGAAGTAGCCATTGTCACTCATTCATCCCCCATAAGCCAGATGGGAGTGCTGTTCTATAACACTCTATTTGATGAAAATGCTTCTGCTCATCTTGCTTTAGGAAAAGCATATCCCAAAAACATCAATGGTGGTAATTCCATGTCAATGGAAGAAATTGTAGCTATTGGAGGAAATGATTCTTTAATTCATGTAGATTTCATGTTTGGTACGTCCGACATGAAAATTGTTGGGATTAGTGAAGATGGAAGTGAAACCATATTTTTTGATAAAGGTGAGTTTATCTAACAAGGTTCATGTAATCAATAATGAATTAAGCATGATTATCATATTCCTTGTTTTTAATGATAAATTATTTTAGGGTAACTTTATAGCCCATTATTAAGGAGAGAAAAGAATGCTAAAAATCCAAGAAGCTCTAACACACACAGCTTCAGAGGTGTCTACCCACACCTTACGTGCTGTCGCATCACTTATGGTATCCATTGGTAAGTCTGCAACTACGCTGAGTGCCGTTCCGTTTTGGCATTGTGAACCAAAAATACCACAATCTATGCTTGATGAAATTGAAGCAAAAGGTTAATCGCACGAACTCAAAATAATGGTTTTAATCCATTAACACGGCATGAGAAATGAACACAAAAGACATCCTCAAGCGTTTTGTATGAGGGTGTTTTTTTGTTGTATAGTATTTACAGCTTCCGTGATACTACATGCTTCGTGATAAATCAGAAGGCTTCTCTTGCGAATCAGAACTTGATTTTACCCCCAGTTTTCCACACTAAGTTTTTTCTGTAGATTTTTCAACTGGATTTGCCGTTCTTTGTAATCAGGCACTATTCGTTCGACAATCGCCCAAAATCTAGGGCTATGGTTCATTTCAATCAAGTGTGCCAATCCATGAACAACAACATAATCTATTACAGCATCTTCAGCCATCATTAATCGCCACGAGAAATTGATACTTTTTAGTGACGAACAACTTCCCCAACGAGTTTTTGCACCATTAATTTTAATAGTTGCTGGTGTGACACCCATAGATTTTGATATTTCCTTGACCCTGCTGGGAATATACTCTTTTGCTTTTAAGCGATAAATTTGTGAACAAACCAGCATTATTTGAGTTGAATTAAGGTCTGGAGGAATGTAAAAGCAATCGTCATCAAAGCGGAGGCGATTATTAGACCTCTTCGGAAATTAATTTCGCAGTTCAAAATTATAAATTCCACAAAGCAAATTTGAGCGAAGTCCATAACGTTTTCTGCGGTTGCGATATCGTAGTCCCAAGATTTTGAAAACT
>Ga0123355_10010570_pt1 | contig 14167 bp, 13 predicted proteins | sample TergutEmb28metaG_3_FD_89872 | JGI IMG/M metagenome (GOLD analysis project Ga0123355, IMG submission 89872) | Embiratermes neotenicus P1 segment gut microbial communities from Petit-Saut dam, French Guiana - Emb289 P1 | ecosystem: Host-associated > Arthropoda: Insects > Digestive system > Gut ... | reverse complement strand
TAGATTCCCCACTGCTTTAAGCAGGTAAGTCCCCTTGTAGACCACAAGGTTGATAGGCGGGAGGTGTACGCACGGTAACGTGTTTAGCTGACCCGTACTAATAGGACGAGGGCTTGACCGATTCGTTCAAGCCTGCGCACGCAACATTCGAGTTGAATTTGGATGTTATATTGCACATTTTAGAATCGTTTCTTCTTCCTTCTTTGTATTGAGTTTTTAAGGCAATTATTGAATGTATAAAACAAGCCGCCCAATGGGCGGCTAAAATAAAATATATTCCTCGATAGCTCAACGGTAGAGCAACCGGCTGTTAACCGGTAGGTCCTTGGTTCGAGTCCAAGTTGGGGAGCCACATTTTGACATCGGAGCGGACAAACCCTTGAAAATAAAGGCTTGTCCGTTTTTATATTTTCGCAATCAATCCCATAAATTTCCAAAATGGACAACATGGGAGCAACCGTCTTTTAGTGATTTTTTTACTAATCGGTTGCTCCATTTTTTGTGTTAATTTGGGGTGTACCTCATACTATTAAAAGAGGTGGTATTGTGAAAAGACGAGTATTGTTGTTACAGGAAGAAAGAGAAGAATTGCCCATTGAAGAGGCATTTCAAATTTTCAGAAGAACAAAAGTGAATAATAACTTGTCCAAAAGAACTATTCAACACTATGATGATGTCATGGAATTATTTGGCAAATTTTTTAATGTCAGTAATGACATGTCTTGTAGCGAAATCAACAGAGACACTATAGAAACGTTTGTCGAGTTCTTAAAAGCTAGGAATCCTAATATCAAAGCAACAAGCATTAACTCATACCTTAAAGATTTACGAACTATCCTATATTATTTTATGGAACGAGGTTACATGAAAAACTTTTCCGTAAAGCTCTTAAAGGAAGATATCGAGTTAAAGGAAATTTATGCAAGCGAAGAAATTAACCGATTATTAGAAAAACCTAATGTTAAAAAATGCGCTTTTTCTGAATACAGAAATTGGGTTGTTACCTGCTATTTATTGGCAACTGGAAATCGTTTAGGAACTGTATGCGAGTTGAGAAACAAAGATATAGATTTTGATAGTAATACTATACACCTAAGAAAACTAAAAACAAGAAAGGCTTACACTATCCCCCTCTCCTCTGCATTAGAGAAGGTCTTGGCAGAGTATGCACAGTATAGAAAAGGTGAAGCAGAGGACTATTTGTTTTGTAACAAGTACGGTGATAAGCTACAGGAAAGCTCTTTAAATACGGCTATCTACAGATACAACCGAAGAAGGGGCGTAAGCAAAACCAGTGTACATCTATATAGAAACACTTTTGCTAAGACATATATAACCAATGAAGGAGATATAGCAAGGCTACAAAAATTACTGGGGCATTCAACTCCAACAATGTCATTGAGGTATGCGAAAATGTTTGACACAGACTTAGATTATCATTTTGATGAACGTAATCCATTAGACACGCACATGAAAGACACCAAGAGAAACGAGAGTATTAGAATGAAGAAATGACACTCCATCACCATTTCCTTTTGTAAAATCCACATATTAGTAAATTAGCATCATATAATTAAAAAAGCCATAGTCATATACCGTGACTATAGTCCAAAAAGTCGTAAAGTTATAAACTTTACGACTTCCAAATATCTCCTAAGCTCGACAATAGTATATAGTTAAATTTTCCAAAAGTCAACACATTTATTACCTAAAAAAACATGCAAGTTGATTCATTTTAGATACAAACTACTTGCTTGCCAATATCTTTTGAGCCAATATAAAAGAAAAAAGAGGTGGTTATAATGGCGAAAAAAACGCATTACAAAAGAAATATAAAAACAATAGAACAGGCTACAAAAGATTTTTTGGCACAATCTAAACCCAAGCTAAAAGAAAGTACGTTTGCAAGATATAGCTTTATATGTGAAAGACATATAATCCCTTACTTTAAAGATATTGAGTTGTATAGTTTAAACGACGAAGCTGTAAAGAATTTTATACAGGATAAATTATATAATGGTGGATTGACAGGCAAACCTATATCAGCAAAGACGGTAAATGATATGACTTGCTTGCTTTTGCAGATAATTAAGAACTACTGCAAATTAACATTGGATGTTGAAAAACCCAATTATAGACAGAACGAAATAAATATTTTTACCGAAGCTGAATATAACAAACTCAAAGCGTATTTATCTATCGGAGTTGATAGCAAAAAACTAGGAATTGTTGTTGCTATGCTTACAGGGATAAGAATAGGCGAGCTTTGCGCCTTGAAATGGGATAAAATCGACTTAGAAAGCGGTGTGATATTCATAGACAAAACCATGCAAAGAATTAAAGTTACTGCTGGTATTGGGAAGGCCAAGACAAAAATAATTATCGACACTCCCAAAAGTAGTACATCAATAAGAAAAATCCCTATCCCGTCAATATTACTTAGTAAGCTAGAGAGCTTTAGAGCAAGCCAAAATGCATACCTACTAACCAATACTACAGATTACATAGAACCTAGAATATACCAAAGACATTTTAAAAGCTACTTACAAGCATGTACAATAAAGGACAATAATTTTCACACGCTAAGGCACACATTCGCAACATTGGCTATATCAATAGGAATGGATATAAAGACATTGAGCCTTCTGCTTGGTCACACAGATGTAAGCTTTACAATGAAAAGGTATGTTCACCCAAGCATGGAGCATAAAAGGTCACAAATTGAAAAATTAGCTATTCGGTTTTAATATAATTAGCTTAAACACAGGAACCCCGAACATCTTTTAAAATAAGGCGTTCGGGGTTTTTGTCGTAAAGTTTATAACTTTACGACATGGGATTATTATATCATGCTCGCATAAAGAGGGGGAAATAATTTATGAAATCAAGGAACACATTATTAATTATACTCGCTATTTTAATTCTTGTTCTTCTAGTTTTAAGTTGGGCAATTTTCAGGTCATTAGGTTCAGAAGAAGTTTTGCAAAGCAGTTCTTATGTTGAGATGTTCGGGACGACTTCTATGGGCGAAAATAATTTGAACGATGAATTTAAAAGGAATATAAGGCTTGATATTGTTGAGGTTAATAGAGATAGAAACGGAACAAGTACAGCTAGAACTAATGTAATTATGCCTGATTTAATTAGAACTTATCGCGAAATTAATGAGAATTATGACGTAAATAATATGTCAACAAGAGAGCTAGATGAAAAATTAATAGTCTATTTGCGAAATAACCTTACCACTATACAAAGAGAGTTTGAGGTTATTAATCAAGGTGGAAATTGGGTAATTAGCGACAACAGTAACTTTGATGCTTTACTAGAAGAACAGGCCGATGCCCTGATGATGGAAATATTTAGAAGTATGATTTTTGAACCTTTTTCGGGTGATGAGATTATACGAGTACCGGAACCAAATACGCAATCTCCGCCAAACAGAAGATAAGGAGACCATCTATGAAAAAAATAACTGCTGTAGTTCTCGCCTTCATTATATTGTTTTCTGTTGTTACGCCTGCACATGCTGATATCATGAGGTTTTCAGATAGTGACCGGCAATACTTTGACGTAGATGGTTATTATGAAATGGTATGGGATAGATTTAACTTTTTATTTGAGGAACATAGGTTTTGGTGGTTCATTACACAAGGAGGAGATACGTTCCTATATCAACGCTCCGTTGAAAATTTCGATAATCTTAATTGGTTTCAAGAAATACTTATTTCTTTTGCGAAACAGTTTACAAATGAAACGCCAACGGTAGAAAGATACATCGAAATACTTGTTAATTTTATGATGTTAATGCGACATGATTTGGACGAAGTACATAATCATATGTCAGAGGCTGATGCATTAAAAACCTTTTGGGATTATACCCAAGATGTTGCAGCAGTTGGGATGAGTTTGTTAAAACTTGAAAGAACCGTTAATAAAAATGTTATGCGATTTGGTGGGTTAGCATATAGTACAATAAATTTAGTGAAAGACTGTTATTATAGTTATAGATTATTAAGTAAAATGTTGTTGGATTTTGAAAACCAATTTTATTTTCTAACAGCAATTATCGAATATGCAGACAATGATAATCTTGTTCAAGCGTCAAGAATACTAAGAAACAATGTAGAGCGAGCAATGGAATATAGACTGAATTTCTTTGTTGAGAACACCTATAGAATTGCAGAATATATAGGGCGGGATATTCTTATAGATGTAATTGTTATGGAAATGATAACCAATCCTGAACACTTGGGACAGCTTGGTCTAAGTGCGGTTGAAGCATTCGGGCTTGTTACTCTTGCGAAAGGTTACGTAGCTTTAGGAAAAGTTATGGCAGCTTACAACGTCATAAGAGGATTTGGTGTTTTTTCTGCTGATATGATTGTAGGTTTATCTAATGTTCTTAATCGTGTTGTAGAAATGCGGGTAATGTATGATATTAATCAAGCCCTAATAAAAAGCACTGAAAATCTCCGAAGGAATGTACAAAGTATAGACGATAAAGTAACAATAGAGCGTATAGTTGATAATATGCGTTCTATTTTATATGTAAATGCTAGAGGGGATTACTTGTTATATCAACTGGCTATGCGTGACGGGCAATTTTTATCATTGTTTTTTACTGATAGACAAGCTGTGTCAACATGGTATGGATATGCACAAAGAAATTTCAACTCGCTTAGTTTCTGGATTGAGCGTTTTTATCCTGACCTTGAATTGTCTAGATGGGATTATGTGGATGAATATGCAATAGATTTTATTCCAGAATATTTGCATCATCAAGTTATGGAAGCATATATGGAATTTATAAGAAGAGGAGAATTTGAAGCATATATTAATCCTAATTCGTGGGCGGGTTCCTTTGACAGGTATGCAATTGTCAATATTAGTGGTGACGGTATTCCTGTACTACTTGTTAATAGTCATGATGGATTTGGATGGCACACTGATTTAATTTTCATGTATGATTTCACGAAAAGAAATATAATCTATGTGTCCGTCTTAAATAATTGGTTAGGAACAGGTTATTCGCAACAACACGGAGCTTTTGTATATATACCAGTTAGAACACATGTAGGAGCAGGAATATTCAGTTTTCGCACTCTTAATGATTTGCTAAACAAAAGTATTTCTTTTACGTTAAGTTTCGATGACGGATTAACCTCTGGTGAGGTACACAATGTACTCATATATGGAGATTGGTGGGAATTTAGCGAGCCAAATGTATTAATAAAGGATATTAGCGAGATAGAGTTGAGACAATATTTTGAAGGAGTAATATGGATTGAATATTCAAACATTCCATAATTTGTAATTTATCTGGTGTAATACTAATAAACTTTGATGATTGCATTATTCCCCCATCAAGTACCCAGGATGTTCTAAATAAAAAAGAACACCCGAAAAAAATCCAAAAAAATAAAAAATAAATAACCCCACCCCATGTCAACAACCCTAAGCACTCACATTTATTCATACCCTAGCGGGCTACGAAGAGAGCCTGTGGTCTCGGCTTTTCAACCCGAGACCACAGGCTCTCTTCGTGTGATATATCTGGAAGATATAGTCATATAAATAAATGTGAGTGCATAGGTTAGTAGACATGGGGTTAGGTAGTAGTAGAAGTAAGTAGTGTAGAAGTTAAGGAGTGTAGAAGTTAAGGAGTTAAGGAGTAGTAGAAGTTAGGTAGTAAGAGAAGTTAGAGGAGGTGATGGTGAGTGAGTGCAAGTGCGGGAGAGATTAGGATACTGGATAGAGACAGAGAAATAATAAGAGAGATTGATAGGTGGAGAGTGTGCCAAGGGAGGCATATAAAGGAGCTTGTGGGGTTTAGCGGACAAAGGGCGTGTGACAGAAGATTGAGAAAATTAGTACAAGCAGGGTATATAAGGCGAGAACGAATATTGTACGGGGTAGCAGGTATATATAAGGTTACAAGCAAGGGTGCAAGGCTGGAGGGATTAACAACGGCAACAAATAAAATAAGGGTTGAACAAATAAGGCATGATATAGCGGTATTAGATACAGCAATATATTTTAACAAGGTTCATGGTGTAGCATTTAAGGACATAAGAACAGAGATAGAACTACATAGACTAGACGGCTTCGGGATTAGAAAACATAGACCGGATTTTATATTCAAGAAAAATAATAAGACATCATGTGTAGAAGTAGAATTGGCTTTGAAATCAAAAGACAGATTTTTGAATATCATCAGTACAAATTTTATGGACTATGACAAACAAATATGGATAGTCCCCGACCTTGCAAGCAAGATAGCAAAGACACTGGAGAAAAGCAAAACCATGTACCCCAATATTGACATTATAGAGCTAAGTCAAATACAGGAAATACAAGAAAAAAATCAAATAAAAGGAAACACGGAGGAAAATAAATATGAGTGAGATTTTACAAACGATTTGGAACCGGAGTAGACAGGCATTTTAATACAATTTTTATAACAGTAATAACTATTGCTGTTATAGGTATAGCATTTATCATAAGAAGAAATCTACTGCTAAGAAAGATTTACAACTTTAGACAGGAGCTTAAAAAAATGAAACATTCTAGGAAAGCCAAACAAGCACAGCCACAAGAAGGAACGCTGGTTGGACATGCAGGGAGAAGACCAATATATATCCCCGATAACGCAAAGCACGTGTTTATATGTGGTACTACAGGAAGCGGAAAAACCGTAGCTTTATCCAACTTCATAAAAAGGGCAATCGACAAGGACTACCCGGCCTTTATATTAGACGGTAAAGGAGATACCGGACAAGGTTCAACATTAGATATTGTAAATACCTTGAACCGTGAAAACAAAAAGAAAGTGTATGTTATAAACTTATCTGACCCTGCCAATTCTGACCACTACAACCCATTCAAGGGTGCATCGCCAACGGTAGCTAAAGATATGATAATAAATATGTCCGACTGGAGCGAAGAACATTACAAATTAAATGCAGAGCGATATATACAAAGAATAATGCAACTATTGGAAATAGGAAAATATGAGCTATCTTTTAGAAGAATAATAAAATGTATGAACATTGAAAGGTTTATGCTATTAAGTAAAACGCTACTAGAGAAAGAACTAATAACAAAAGCACAGCATCTTGATAATGTTTCAGTAGCGGAAACAAGCGGGAAAATTTCGCAAAGCTCCATTGCAAGGTTTAGCACAATTGCAGAAAGCGAAATCGGCGGAATATTCGCAAGCGATGGCATAGACATAGCCCAGGCATTACAGGAGAAAGCAATAATATTGTTTATACTAAACCCTCTCACCTATCCCGAGCTATCCCCCGCCTTTGGTAGATTGGTATTAATAGATTCAAAAAAAGCAATAGGAAAATTATTTGATGCAAACAAAGGAAAAGACCAACCTCAAAAGACCTTTTTCATTATGGATGAAATTAATGTATATGCAACTACAGCCCTAACCGACCTAATAAACAAAAGCAGAAGCGCAGGCGTTACATGCGTACTGGCAACACAAAGCCTATCAGACCTAGATTTTGCCTGCGGTGATGCCTACAAGGAACAAATTATAGAGAACTGTAATAATTACATAGTCATGAGACAAAACAGCGGAGTCAATGCCGAAAAATGGGCTAATATTCTTGGCACCAGGCCTACCATGGAAGTTACATACCAGCTACAACAAAAGGGCTTACAAACATCAGAAACAGGGTTTGGGAGCGCAAGGCGTGTAAGAGAATACCTGTATCACCCGGATGATATAAAAACACTGCAAACAGGAAAAGGGTTTTTCTTGTCACGAGATACAAGCGCCAACAGCAGAATCAATATCTACAAACCATTTTAATATTAACAAATCATTTTAAAGGGGTGAACCAAAACATATGGCAATAGGTAAATTCTTGTACTCTAATGTGTTATACATACTTTGGTTTATACTATACTTTACTATAGCATGGGTTTTATTAGGGGCTGATATTAATAGTTTCATTATTGTAGCAATTATATATGGTATATCTATATCATTAGCCCTTTCTCCCCTTGGTGAAATAATATTAAGGCTGATTGAAAACTGCCGGGAACCTGCCACCGAAGAAGAAAGAAACTATTTAATGCCATTATTTGAAGAAGCATATCAAAGCGCAAAAGAAATCAACCCTGGCCTAAACAATGGAATTAGGCTATATATCATGGACGCTATGTATATAAATGCCTTCGCCATCGGACGGCGTACTATAGCCGTTACAATGGGAGCAGTAACAACATTTACAGCAGATGAGCTAAAAGGCATATTGGCCCATGAGCTTGGGCATATGGCATATGGGCATACAAAAGCATTGCTGTTATCAGTAATAGGAAACCTTTTCTTTTCAGTGATTACTTTGTTTTTTAAGCTGATACTAATTATTATTCAGCTTATCGCGTCTATAGTAGCATCTTTTAATGTAATAGGGTTTGGATTTGCTATTTTAGCATATATCGCACGATTGCTTGTTAATATAAGCGTTTTTATTTTCATAAATCTGAGTCAAATGATACTTGCAATAAATAGCCGGACAAATGAAATACAGGCAGACACGTTTGGTTTTGAAATGGGTTATGGCAGGGAGTTAATATCGGGGTTGTACTTGCTCCATAGAGTTTCTTTAAGTGCAAACGTGGGTTTATTCGAACGGATGAAGGCGAGTCACCCGCATATGGCATATAGGATTGCTAACTTAGAATATCTGGAAAATACAGCTTCATATACATAGGAAAAACCATTAGGAATAGCCATTAGGAATTACCAATAGAAGTAACCAATAGGAGCAACCACTAGGAATTAGCATTAGGAATAGCCATAATATTTCATACCCCTTTAGCCAATAAGAATTGCGACCATAAGGAAAAAAGACTGTGTTTAGATGTAATCTAAACATGGTCTTTTTTGCGTTGGGCGCATATGATGTTTTTTGGGGTATGGGAAGAAAAATGGAATTGAAGGAGCATCCATAATATGGTATAATATTATGTAGATGGAGGTCGATTTTATGAAAGATAAGTTCTTTTTTGGTACCGATAAAGACAGTATGACTATTGATGAATACTTGAAACAAGTAAACGCAATTACCGAGTACTATTTTAAAAGGTGTGAAAAATATAAGAGAAAATTCTATACATGTTGCTTTATAAGAATTATATCATCATCATTGATACCTATAATTGCATTAGGTTCCAGAGTTGATTGGAGCACAATAACTGTTTCAATACTCGCAGGTGTAATGGCAATAACTGAGAGTTACGTAAATATTACAAGAGCTTACGAAAAGTGGGTAAATTATAGGCAAACATGCAATTTTTTATGGATTGAGCAGAGATATTTTGCAATGAAAATAGGTGCATATAGCGATGAGAACACTAGAGCAGAAGCTTTTGTAAATAAATGTGAAACATTTATGCTAGAGGAAATTGGCGAATGGAAAAGGTATATTGAACGGGCGAAGGAAATGAAGTGAGTTGCGTAGGTACATAGGGTGCAAAAAAGTAAGACCAAAGACCTTGGGGAACTCTGTTCCCCAAACCCCTTGCCCTCGCCGGGAGCAGGGTTTGCAGATAAACTGCAAACCCGCTTTCAAGGGTTTTGGGGTATAAAGGCTGTCAAGGGGCGCTTCGCTTAAACCCTTGACAGCCATCGGACGTAGAGACGAAAGAGAATTTCTTAAAAAATTGCAGTTTTGTCCTTGACAATTACCTTGAAATAATATATCTTTTCAAGAGTGTTTAATTGCTAATCGGTTGCTCTGAAGATGTGAAAATCGGATGCTCCGATGGACAAAATGCATGTATCACGCACACAGCTTGCGGTGTGCGCTCGTATATATTCCTCGATAGCTCAACGGTAGAGCAACCGGCTGTTAACCGGTAGGTTCCTGGTTCGAATCCTGGTCGGGGAGGGTGTAAAAGGCTTGTAGTTTATTCTACAAGTCTTTTTTTATGCTCTATCGGTGTAATAAAGGTTTTCTGCTATACTACTACAATGAATCGAAGCAAATCTGGAGGAATATATCGTGATTGTGTGGATAAATGGCGCTTTCGGGGTAGGAAAGACCATTACGGCTTTAGAATTACAAAGAAGGCTCCCTGATTCATTTGTTTATGACCCAGAAAGCGCTGGGTTTTTTATTCGTAAAAACTCGCCAAAATCATTTTCAAAAGGGGATTTTCAAGATATACCTTTGTGGAGGAAGATGAACTTTGAGATGCTGATGTTTTTGTCCAAGTCATATGATGGCGTCATTATTGTACCTATGACCCTTGTTGATAAATTGTATTATGATGAAATAATAACCAAACTTATCAACAACGGCATTGAAGTTAAACATTTTATCTTGTATGCCAGCAAAGAGACTATTACAAAGCGTTTAAAAAAACGAAGCATGGGAAGAACCCAGGCCTTTGCAGTGCAGTCAATTGATAGATGTCTTCATTCCTTTGATACAGTTATCAAAGAAATAAGAATAATAACCGATGGCAAAAGTATTGATGATGTGGTAAATGAAATTGCAGAGAAAAGCAATATAACATTAACGCGGGATACGCGATCCAGGCTTAGGAAGCGATTTGACAGATTTGTATTAAATGTTAGGCGCGTTTGAAGATAATTCCGTTTTCATATAAAAGGTGGCGATTATGAACAAAAGTGAAAAAGAGTTCCGTATAAAGACAATCGGGATGATTGTATGGCCTGTTCTTTCTGTGCTAGTGGCGGTGGGGATATTTATTTCTTCGTCTATTCATGGTAGTGATTCTAATTACGCAAGCATGGGAATTGCTTATTCTGTGCAGAGGATTATCCCCATTAGTATCGAAACGATAAATTTTATTGTGCGAAAAGGGACGCATTTTATTGTTTATTCAGTGTTGGCTTTTTGCGTTGCGCATTCTTTTAAATATTATGTAAGTAAATATATTCGCTTGCTGTTTTATGCTTGGCTCATTGCCTCTATTTATGGGGTGGCAGACGAAATTCATCAATATTTTGTACCGGGGCGGGAGATGGCCCTTCTTGATATGGGGATAAATGCGGTGGGGGCTTTTTTGGGTGCAGGGGTGGTTGTTTGGTTTTTGAAGAGGAAATCCGAAACGTGATGATGTTTTAGGTTCGGAATTATTCCCTTACGTAGGAATACACAACTATTTTCATTTTCATCTATTTTATAGGACTACATCAGTTGTGTATTCCTACGTAAGGGGATAATTTTGTTTAGATTTATAGGAGAATTGCTTGATAATCGTTAGATGGGAGAATTTATGCGTTTATCCTCTGATTGCTACACCTTACCCGCGCTGCAACTAGCCCCATATTTGATAGGCAAGCACCTATGCCGCAAAATTGGCGACAAAATAATCCGCCTGCCCATAACCGAAACCGAAGCCTACTGCGGCGAGACAGACACAGCCTGCCACGCCCACCGTGGCATAACCCCCCGCAACGCAGTGATGTATGAGCCGGGCGGGATTGCTTATATTTACCTATGCTACGGGATACACAACCTGCTAAACGTTGTCGCGGCTGGGGCAGGGGAGCCGGAGGCGGTGCTTATACGTGGGGTTAAGGGAATATCCGGGCCGGGGCGGGTTACAAAGGCTTTGGATATTGGGCTTGATTTAAACCGTGTAGATTATAGGACATCTGATGTGCTGTGGCTGGAGGATGGCCCGGAGATGCCGTTTATTGCTACGCCAAGGATTGGAATCGGCTCTGCCAGCTTGGAAGACCAAGCGCGGCTTTGGCGGTTTTACCATTCCTAAATCATGATGCCTTGATTTCCGGGCTTACTTGAGTGAAGCAGGTTGTATGAATATTCCTATGTGCGCACTCTTACCGAAACCGTTTCATAAGCTCCGCCAGAAACAAATCCTCATCCAGGGGCAATTCCACGGTCTTCCCAAGCCAACCGGAAAGATGCAGCGCGTTAGAAATTGTCAGGCCGTTAATGCCTTCTTCCCCACGGGCTACAAGTTCCCCTTCGCCTTTAATGGTCTTTACAAAAGCCGTCATCACCCCGGCGTGTTCGGTGTAATCCCCGGGGCAGTCAACAACTATCTGCTCTGATTTTGGGAAGGCAAACATTTCTGTGTTGGTCTCATTAAAGGCCCGTTCCCCCGTTTCCAATTTGTAATGCACAAGTTCTCCATTTTCGCAAACCAGCTTGCCCATGTCCCCCAACACTTCAAAGCGGTTGGTGCCAGGGCAATCGGCAGTACAGGTTACAAAGGTACCCGTTGCGCCATTTTCGTATTCGAAATAGGCGGTTACATCGTCTTCTACTTCTATGTTATGCCATTTGCCGTTGTGGGTAAAGGCGGTTATGCGCTTGGGCATCCCGCAAATCCACTGCCACAAGTCCAGGTTATGGGGGCATTGGTTGATTAAAACGCCTCCCCCTTCGCCTTTCCAGGTGGCACGCCAGCCGCCCGCGTTGTAATAAGCTTGGGGACGGTACCAGTCGGTGATTATTATAGAGATGCGTTTTAACTGGCCCAGTTGACCCCCCTGTACGATTTCGCGCATTTTGCGATACATGGGATTGGTGCGCTGGTTGTACATAATGCCAAAGACCACGCCGCTTTTTGCGGCCTTAGCGTTCATTTCACGGACGTTTTTTGTGAAAACCCCTGCGGGTTTTTCCGCCATAACGTGGATTTTATGGTCAAAGGCTTCCATTGCGATGATGGGATGGTCGTAGTGGGGGGTGGAAATTATTACAGCGTCGATTTTGCCGCTTTTAAACATGGCGGCGGTGCTTTCAAAAATGGCAATGGATGGGTTTTTGGATTTGATTGATTCTAGCTGTGCCGGGTTGACATCGCAGACAGCGGTTAATTCGCAACCGGGGACTTTACCTGCAAAGATGTCTCGTGCGTGGCCCCGGCCCATAATGCCGTAGCCTGCTATTCCTATGCGTACCATTCAAATGCCTCCTTATGCTTTGGATAACGCTGACGATAAGCCCTCTTCTAAAGAGGAGGGATATTTTGTAAATTTCTATAGCTTTTTGCAAGGCATTCGAATGGGTCTTGCCCATAGCAATCGTCTTGCTCCACCATGGCGTATTTTACCCCAGCCTCGCTGCAAGCCGCAAAAATACTTTCCCAATTTAGATTACCTTCCATTATTTCAGCCATAATTTGCTTGCCGCCTGCCCAGGCCATATCTTTTAAATGAAGAACATCCACCCGCCCCGCAAGGGATTTAATCCACGAGGCAGGGTCTGCGCCTCCGGCCTGTACCCAGTATGTATCCAGGGTAAAGCCCAGCTGGGGGAATGCCTCAATCATATAATCCAGCATTCGTTTTCCGTCAAATTTCTCAAACTCGAAATCGTGGTTATGGTACATTAGATACATACCGGCGGCACGGATTTTCTCGGCAACTGGGGTATAATCGGCAATAAAGCGTCGTATCCCTTCTGCGCTAAACTCGTAGCCATGGGGGATAGCGCCGAGGCCAATATAATCCGCGCCCATGATACGATGCTCTGCGATAACGACCTCGGTTTCGTCTTTAATCCGGGCTGGGTTAGTATGAGTAATGGCGATGCTTATACCGTGAGATTTGCAAATATCTGCAACCTCTTGGGCAGGGATAGGCCCAATACCAGAAACCTGTACATATTGATAGCCTATCTTGGCGATTTTTTTTATTGTCGCCGCAAAATCCGCAGCGGTCTGGGTATGCTCTCGTACGGTATACAGTTGTGCGCCGATTTTCATCTATTCGCCCTCCCAATTATGATACACGTCCTGTACGTCATCGTCTTCATCAAGGATATCCAGCATTTTGCGCATTTGTTTTAACTCTTCCGGGGTTGACAGGTTTACCCAAGTTTGGGGCAGCATCGTTATCTCTGCCGACACCATAGGTACCCCGGCGTCTTCCACTGCCTGTCTTACGGCGGAAAAATCGGCTACAGATGTATGAATCTCATAACCCTCTTCTTGGGTGAGAAAATCCTCCGCCCCTGCGTCTGCGGTAAGGAGCATTAATTCCTCTTCGTCTACACCGGTTTCCGCCTCAACCATTATCTGCCCGACTTCTGTAAAGGAGAAAGAAACGCAGCCTTGGGTGCCCAAACTGCCGCCCCCTTTTGTAAAGGCGTGGCGCACATTTGCGGCGGTACGGGTACGGTTATCGGTTAAGACT
>Ga0123355_10010568_pt1 | contig 14168 bp, 7 predicted proteins | sample TergutEmb28metaG_3_FD_89872 | JGI IMG/M metagenome (GOLD analysis project Ga0123355, IMG submission 89872) | Embiratermes neotenicus P1 segment gut microbial communities from Petit-Saut dam, French Guiana - Emb289 P1 | ecosystem: Host-associated > Arthropoda: Insects > Digestive system > Gut ... | reverse complement strand
CCCCTATAGTTATTACAGTCTGTTTTATCCCCCTTCTTATAGATAGGTACTATGATCGACTCCTTCCATTCTTCAGGCAATTCCTCCTTATTCCAAATAGAAATAATAAGTTTATGAATCGCAAAGCAAATTGTCCTACCACCTTCTTTAATCAATTCTGCTGGGATTTGATCAATACCTGGTGATTTATGATTTTTTAGCTTTCCAATAGCCAACTCAACCTCAAAGGCACTTAGCTCAGGCACTAGTGGTTCTACTGTGTGTATTTCTGCCTGCCTAACATCATTATCCTCATGTACATTCAATAGCTGGGAGAAATAGTTCCTCCACCTTGCCATAATACTAAGGGGGTCTGCAACCAACTCTCCTTTCTCGTTCTTTACTATAAGAGTTGTAGGTTGGTATCCCTTCTTGAAGTCATTAGTGCCCCTATACAAGTACCTGACATTGTTGACCTTATTGTTAGTTTCAAGTTCCTCAATTTTCGCTTTCAAATATGCCCTCTTTTTGTTCCTAAAATGTCTGCTAGCATTACGTCTTACATTGTTCATATTATCAACATTGCTTCGGCTTGGATCCTGTATCGACTGCATTTTAGCGTGCTTCCTCTGATCTAAGAAATCTACACATTCTTTATCAAACCATGGTTTATGCTGCTTCCATTCGTGCAGACCTAGGCTTTCTTTCGCTAAGGTTTTGATATTCTCTTTAATGTTTTCCCAAGCCCTATTAGCGTTCTCGTCTCCATTTAAGTTCTTAAAAGCTGCAAAACTGTTTGTAATCTCAATCTGATATTTTTCCTTAACCCCCAGCTCACTTAGCTTCCTCAGATTAAATATTTCCCCATCAAACTTCTGTGCGGCTTGTTTAGGTACAGCTAACCTTTCCCTTAATTTTGCAATCATCAGATAATGATCAGTATATCAATCAGCTCCTCTGAAACTTCGTACATCTATTATGCTCGAATGCCGTCTCCTGTCTATCAATATGTGATCAATCTGGTTGTGAGTCTTCCCATCCGGAGAGGTCCAGGTGTACTTATGAATGTTTCGGTGGGAGAACATGGTGCTCTTAAAGACTAGATTTTTCGATGTGGCAAAAGTGACTATTCTCACACCATTATCATTACTATGCTGATGTAGACTCTCATTCCCAACTGTCGGTTTGAAAATATTCTCTCTGTTTAGTAAGTTAGTAGATACATTTTCATTACTTATTTCTCGCCATAACACGGACGACAAATTTTAAATTTCCTAAGTACGCCTAAGGTTAGATGTATTTTCTTTGTACCAGATGCAATTATCATTCTGCCATGACCCTTTGTTTTTGCATCAGCTAATGGGCACTTACTTTAAACCGAACATATCGCGATATTTCATTTAAAAGTTTTTAGGCACTTTGCGAAATTGCGAAAAGTAAATATTAGCTTCGCCATGTGTGTGTCCGTCTGTCCTTCCTCACGGAACTCGGCTCCCATTGGACGCATTTTCATGAAATTTCATCTTTGGCTGCTTTTCGGAAATCTGTAGGGAGAAAATTAAAGTTTTATTACAGTCTGACAGAAAAACGGGTACTTTACATGAAGACCGATGGGTATTTATGATCACATCCCGCTCATTTCTACTTATAATGGGAAATGAGATAAATTTTATAGACTAAATCACAAATCACGTTTTATTTTCAATAAATGTTTTTAAAGATACCATTGATGATATAACGTGGAAAAATATTGTAGAGCCGGGCAATCCACAGATGACAGTATGGCGAATGCGTATTGCGTCATGGATAACTAAGGCTACAAATACGCAAACAGGTTGTGTAACACGTGGAAGACGCACATAAAAGCCAAAAGATGCCAACTGGAACTTAAGCTCCAAAACATGAGCTGGCTATTAAACGCACGTTCTCAGCTATCCCTAGACAGCAAACTAGCCGTATATAAGACAATACTGCGACCCATCTTGACATGCGGGATAGAGCTATGGGGATGCAGCAAGCCATCCAATACCAAGATTCTCCAAACATTCTAATAAAAAATGCTCAGAATGATCAATAGTGCCCCCTGGTACGTCTCCAACCAAACCTTGCACAACGACTTCGAAATCCTGTACGTAACGGAAGTGATTAGAATCAACATCAACAAATACAAAAATCGCAGCATTGTGCACAGTAATGAACTGATTAGAACCCTCTTCAACCCCTCGGTCGACAGACGACTGAAACGGTTATGGCCGGAAAACTTAGCCCAATAGCAAATCTCCAGTGAACCATCGATGGATGGCGCCTGCCTCACGACCTTTTCTTACCTCAACTTTACTAATTACTCTGTCTATGTTGAGTAGATTGTAACTTACAGTATACAATTAAAAAAATGGTTGTGTAACAATTATTGCTTCTTCACTGCAATACTGAATGTTACGTTACACATACGTAGATTGCCTTTCTTTTCTAGAATAAGAATGTGACTCTTCCTGTGTAACAGATGTGGCTCTTACTGACTGCTGGAACTGGGCGCTGAATTTTCATAATATCGGGAATAATCTTTACTCCCTCATGCCTAGATTTCTTCTGGAATTGGTACTGGCATTCCCTTCCTCCAAATGCATTGTTTGTACGGTCGTTTATAATTATTTAGTGACAATTCTTGCACGCCATACTGCCATAACGTTGTATCTTGCAACTTGCTCATGGAAGAGGACAGTACGAAAAGTACCTATGTAAAATCAAAACTGCCATGGAAGGAGGAAAAATAATTCAGGTCACGGCAGTTCCTTTATCCTAAATCAATTTCCTGCCCCCCGAAACATAAACCTCGTGGATCTCTCTGGATGCTAGAGCCACGTGCGATAATCACATGACGGGTCGACGTCATGAACATGTTGAAGACTTATTTTTCTCCGCCTCTGCCAACTCTGTTCAGCGTGGATCCCGAAATGTCCGCATTACATGCGATGTTAGGTTGTGAGAGGAGCGAATGTGTGATGTTGCACTTCCATACGCAGCTAATACGAGTATGTATCGAACTGTTTGTGTCTCGTTGGATGTTGTTGTGTCTATCTGTGCCTTCTCATTAGCAGAGCCTGCAGATGGATATATTGTCCTTATTCAGGGCAGGACAGTTAGTTGTGTGTACGTCAATGTATAGTACTGTGTACACGTAATACGGAATTCCAACTATTTATAATTTCAAAATAATTAACTTATTCCATTACATTCACGTAAAGCTATAAGGCAGCAGAATTAAGGATCGTAATTTAAAACATATTTCGTGCTCATTTGGGGTACTTTAAACATTTTCTGGTATTAGAAATATTTAACGACGAATTTAAAATTCCTTAACGACGTTTGTGATGCTATTTTCTTACAAATTTCTTTTGATGTTTTTCAAATAAACAGTGCGGACCAATTGTCCGTATCTATAACTGTTATTATTTTGTAATTCTAGTGGAAAATGGTCGTATGACGTCATCATGCCTATTTGGTCGTCCTTTCATGTGTGGTTCTCTTTAAATAACATTTGTACCATCTTATGTTTATTGGACCGTGTATCATTGTGATAGTTGGAGAAAAAGACCAACTTGATGTCACTTGTTTTTTTATTTCACTTCTTATGGGCTCAACATGTTTCGGACATTAATATAGATATCATCAGGAGCTTCCGACTACTCTGTTGAATTACCACATTGGTCTATTGTTCTTGGTTCGATGTGTGTTGGAGTTTCGGTGTGGTTGGGTTGGAGTGGTATCCGTGTTGCAGGCTGAAGCCTGCAACACGGATACCACTGTCCGAAACATGTTGAGCACATAAGAAGTGAAATAATATAGGAAGTGACATCAAGTTGGTCTTTTATTCTTCAACTAACATTTGTACAAATTTGCGAAAAATATGTCAATAATAATATTACTACAACCACTACTACTACTACTACTACTACTATAATAATAATAATGAGGCTTTTAGGGCTCCTCCATTTTAAATATACGAATTGTTTTCCCTTTAACCTGTAGGATATAACAGTAGCGAACTTGTGACTGTTTTACACATATAAAATAATTTGAATGTCACTACAGGCATTTATGAAAATACGTTTATCACTGACCGTTTAAAATACGTTAAATACACCCGTCAGTTGTAACACTTACAAATTTTAAATTTTATCCACAGCATATTTATTTAATTTCAAATTCGCTTCCGATATTTTCCCTAAACTCTATCAGCTGATCTTTCTTCGCAGTGGACGAGTCCGCTTGGCTGAAGTTTTGGAAGCCGTATTCCTGAAATCTGAAGTGTTCTGGGTTGTTGCCTTGTTTCGGCGAAGCGTCCCGAAAATCTTGAACTTCTAGACTGTGCTCTCGTTTAGTAAGGCACTGACATGTTACGTCATTTTGACGTGTTTTTCACCTTTTCATTTCTTTAATCAGTTTTAGACTTTGGTAACATGCCGATATAGATTGTAGAAAATAGAAGTAAATTTTTCTATATTTACGCCACAAAGGCGCATAGGGAGAATAGTAGTATTACGCCACTCATTCTTAACCACAGTACTAGATGGAGGTTATCGTTCACTTCACGTCCTGGCCGCCCTATCTCCCGGAAGGACCCCGGTACAAAATGAACAAGAAGCTGGTTTGTCCCCAGAGTCGGTGTGGAAGCTTTGGAGGAAAGTTTTGCTGCCCGCCGGTTTCGAACTTTGGACCCGCTGCCCATAGCCTAGTCGCTGTCCCAAACTACATCAAATTTAGCACGTTAAGGATAAGAAGCCTTTTAGTTTGTTCGTATATCGTATCGTCATGCTACAACACCAGCCCAGCCTGACTACTTGAAATGTGATCCTCAGCTCGTGTCGAGAACTGCGCTGTTCTGGTCTGTTGGGCATTGTGTAATGATGATTCCTTAACGACGTTTCGGGACAACCTATCGGTCCCAAATTCAAGGGTCAAGAATCTTGAAAACGCTTGTGACCGATAGGCTGTCCCGAAACATCGATAAGGAATTGCCACTACACGCTGCCTAACAGACCAGAAGAGCGCAGTTCTCGTCTATGTAATGGAGGAAACCTGAAATCACGCGTAGGTCCGTGTTGCTTGGCTGGAAATTACATCGGGTTATTCTTTGATGTCACTTCGAATGTGTTGTCGTCATGCCGGGGTGACACGTGGAAATAAACCGCTAACACTCACTAATCTTCCTCTGATTGAACCATTCCTCATCATCGGATAAATTCAGGTGTAGAATTGCAGGTCTATTCAATAGCTGTCGCTTCGTTTGTTTTCTAGACATTTTCCCACATGCTTCTGTTAACCAAACTCGATCAGCGGCACGTTTCATTTGCTGACAACTCCTGTTGTTCAAGTACGATGTACAGCCCTTCAGAAACTGAACGAGATGAGACGGCGTGCGGAAGTGCTTATATTTATATCTAATTTTCTCTGTGCGTTTCTCAAACACGTGTTGCAGCAATAATACATGCAATAACAATTTTTATTTCCTAATAGAATTCTAATAAATTTCCCTCATATATTAAACAAATCTCTTTATGTGATCAGCCAAGCAACACGATCCTATGCACCAAAATTAATTTTGCAAGCGTAAAAACAATTTATCACCTGACCAACAATTTTCATGTCATCCCTTCTACCCACCCTCCTGACATAAATGTGACTGTTACGGTTATTGAATGGAATAAGGGACAAAAATGAACATAAATTTTACTGTGATTAATAGACGGCATTTTGACATCACAAATGTGTTTGCCACTTGTAATTAGATGTGCCAATAGTAAATAGAGCTTTTGCTGCTCCGTTGAACATGTTAGTGACGTTTCGGGCTACAGAGTGAAGCAACATTTCTCGATCAGTTCAGCGTCTGATAGTCTTACAAGAAGAGAAATTTCAGAAATCTCATGGAAATGTAAAACAAGACTTCAGATAACCCTCCAACGAAAACACAAAGAAAAGGGAATAACAAATAATGAGTAAACAAACCGTGAATAAATTTAGTCTAGCTAAATTAATAGATGACTAAGTGACATCCGGTTTTTCTAAATTTAGCGTTATCTGTATAGACTTGTAAACGAAACCAGCTTGGTGCACAATTTATTCTCATTGAATTTCGTCAATTTTGTTTATAAACTCTACATGTTTCGGACCGCTCCAGGTCCATCATCAGGAGGAACAAATGTATTTATGCGACACTTGGTACTTGTTATTCTGTATAGCTGACTGTATGGTATGCAGGATGGAGAGTACTCCATCCTGCATACCGACGACACATTTCAGTACCTTTTTGCGATCATGTATTTCACTTGACTGGAATTCGCTTGTGTCATATTCCATTACAGTGTTTTTGGATTATTAATGATTGGATTTACTTCTTTTCATTTGAAATTAAACTTGATATTAGCACACTGGATTGAAATTACAGTAATTTGTAACGAAACACCGACTGAGTTTGGTAATTAAGAATTATGGTTTGAAAGCACCATTATCCGGGTTGTGATGTTCATTGTATTTTTTAAACCCGTGTATAAACCAGAGTGACTGTAAGCTTACATTTAATAGGGAATTCTAATAAATTATACGTTCAAGGGAATTTTAATTGTATTTTTTCCCGGAATCCTTGTTTGAGAGGAGAGTTCGGTGAGGAAATTCTGCTGTATGTTTTCATTCCATGCCTCCGAAATTCGGTTCGTTATACGCTGATACATTTACTGTTTTTTTTACCGGTTGTGAGCTTTACTATGAGTGCTTCTTGCATATCGCTACACTTCCCAAGTTGACGTGTCTGTCACGGAGATAAGGGTCGGAGAAGCAGACTCTAGTATAAGTTCAGATGATGAAAATCTTACCAATTTCGCTCTGAATTGTGTTACTTTAAGAATACTTATTAAGAGTAAAACATGGCGATTTCGGAAACTTTGACATTAAATTACAAAATAAGAAGAAATAATTACAGGGTCATGTTTTGCACTCCCTAGTTGTTAAAGGTAAAGTAAAGCAGTCCCGTTACAGGCCTGGACAGGACCAGAGGGTTCCAGGAAGTTAAGGTTCCAAGATTTCATGACAACGGCACAGGATAGTGGAAAGTTGTCAGCCTTAGGCACCGGCCGCCTTTACCCCCAAGAAATACTCCTGGTACTCACTTCTGTTAGAGGATGAATCGACCCCAGGGCCATAGTGCGACCAGAAGGATTTTTTGTCAATGAAAAATCCACTGACACCAGCTGGGATCGAACCAGAGACCTTCCGAATTGTAGCACAGCACCTTAACCACTGTGCTACCGCGGACCCCCCCTACCCCGGCTGTTAAAGCTTTGAAAATTTCAGCACTGTTATTCGATGATTACATGTCTATTATGGTAGCAGCTGTATTTTTGCTCGGTCGCATTGTGAGGAAACAATATATGTGTACATTGAATTTATAAGTAAGTATCACAGTTACCTCAGTTCTATATATTCAGGAACCGTAAATAATATTTTTGGAAATGCATCACAGTTTAGAACGACAAAATAAGATAAAAATTTCGTATGTGAATACATTACGAGTAGAGTTAATTGGAGGACTGCTTTGCTTCTTAATGTATAGTTTGGTATCCTTTATAATATTGTTTCTATTTGTAAGTCTAAAAATGTGAAAAATTGGAATTTTAGCAACTGTTTCATGTGATTGTGAGATCAGGTACATTCTGAAGGGACACTCTTGATTCAGGCTGTTAACAACAAAAGATTACGGATAATAATTGATCCCGAGCAGGAAAGTGCAAAATAAATTTTTGCTGACGTGTATGACAGTAATATGGTAGCATATGACTGGAGATTTAAGGAAAACCGCGAGAAGTTACTGGATAATATCTTCAAGCCGAGATTCGAAATTGGCAGCTTTCAAATCAAGAGAGGGGAATGTACCCTGAGCTGTACGGCTGTTGTCAAATTATGCCTAACACTGTTTTGGTCATTTTGGCCCAGTGTATTCCAAACCTGTGTTTTAGTGCCCAGAACACATACCAAATGAAGCACCTCACGTCTTTGATAATGCTGCCACAGTTGTGTAAATCCTATTCTGCTAACTATCGCTAAGACGATACTTGCCGATACCTAGACATCGTGATATTCCATTTGAACTACCGCAACACCTACTGCGTTCATGGGATATCACTACAGCACTCTACCTTTGACCCCTTCGACCCACCATCACGCCTCAGAGAGCTCATTTTGCATTTAAATCCATGTCGGGATAATTGAAAATGTATGTACAGTACTGCCTCATGTTTCCTGTGGGGACAGCTTTCCGAACATAAATGCAATACACAGTACACTGTGATAGGTTTGTAGAAGTAGCCATGCACGTGGACTCAGTTACTTAACTTTACTATGTAGTAAGTCTTTGTGCTTGACAGTGTGGATGGGGTTTTATCTATACCTAGGCGAAAAGCGCAAAACAAATATATGTCAGATTTCTGAAGAACTTAAATTAAACTCTAAATTAATTAACTTTTCACTGGTCACCGTTTGTTAGGTATTCGGTTTTTAACAAGTCTAGTTCTAATGAAGCAGAACAAAAAAGCAAATTCTGTCTCGCCTATTGGAATTATATGACTCCCAAAAGATGCGACTGTAATTCAATCCATTGTGTTTTTAAATGGAATACATCGGTTACTGATCATTAACATATGACATTCTGACTTCATACCGCAAAACCGCTAGGAAAATGAAAGACCTGCACCTAAGTAGGCAACAATAGAAGCACAAACTTGGATTTAATTAACTGATAATATTAGTATGCGTATGAAGCTCTTCCTTATGCAGTGTTATATGTATGCCTGTCATTTACTGTTTTTTAGAACCGGAACATCGCCTTGACAGACCCAAGAATCGACAAAATTCCACAAATGACTGCATGTTTCTTAGACGATAACCATAACTTTTACAGTATCGAATTTCGGCTGTTGACAGACTGCTGTTGGACCTCACTTTCATTGACGTGACTAGGTATCAAACTTCCCTTGAACTGGCATTCCTTTACTGCCAGTCGACAGTAACAAGCTCGTTGCGTCAGACATCATAATTAGTTGCGAGAGCGTATTTGGTTGTCATATATAATTCTTTTTCCTGACGCTGTCAGCTAGTTCTAAATTTAAAAGCGAGCACTCCGAACCATATGTTACACACATGTACGAATGGCCTGAGCTAATTGTTTCCGAACATGGAGACATGTGCTTGCGACAGAGAACCCTTGCCGGGTGCCTCTCTCTTTGGTTGACGACAGTAATTCATAGTGACATTGCTGTCTACAGTTCCTGTAGCCTTTACTGTATTCATTATGGGGAAAAATAAATTCCAACATCCCAGCGAGTATTTAGCCTTCTCGCTTTGAGTTCTGAATGTCTCGGTTTTCGAGTTTCGTCTCAAAAAACAACTCTTCTCTCTGGAGGTTCGCCTGATTCAACTATTGCTCAACAGTCAATCAACTAACCAGTCATATTTGTATTTACTTACTCCATGGTGCAGAGTCCTTCTTGAGAAGCTAATTGGTTTGCAGCTAGTCAAGAAATTCCCAGCATTTCACGGAACCCGAAGGTTCATTACCGCACTCACAAGCCTCCACCACCCGTCCCTATCCTGGGCCAGCCCAATCCAGTTCATTTACCCACATCTCACCTAGATCCATCCTAATATTATCCACCCATCTACGCCTAGGTCTCCCCAGTGGTCTCTTTCCCTCCGGTTTCCTCACCAAAACCCTATACTCCTTCCTCTCCTCACCCATACGCGCCGCATGCCCAGCCCATCTCATTCTTCTAGAGTCATATTTGTAAGCTAAACTAAATTTTACGGGGGAATACATTCACGAATACCAGTATTTTTGCAGTATGCAGCCTTTATCTAACTAACTAACTAACTAACTAATCAACCAACCACAACTAAATAACTGACTCCATGGAGCAGAATATTTCCTGAGTAACTAAAATGTCTCAAGAAATTCCTCGCATTTTGTGAAATCGAAAGCATTATAACTGCATTCAAAAGAGCCAGACACATGTCCCTATCCTGAGCCGGATCAATCCAGTCCATGCTCCCCCATCCTAGTTCTTGACAGAAAAAAGGTGCATGCAGGGTTTTGGTGGAGAGACCTGAGGGAAAGAGACTACGTGGAAGACCCAATCGTAGATGGGAGTTTTGTGTCTAATTTTACAATATGTCTTTAATAAATCCTGCAATATACCATACAAATTTACCAAAATTAAAACATCCGTAGAAGACTTGTAAACTTTGTAAACTTGAAGGACTTCCATTTTCTCTTGTATGGTTTTTGAATATTTTAAGTCAAATTTCTCAAGCTTGTGCACCTCATTCCATAGTTCCATTCAACCAAGCGGTCTATGCATTTTTGCTAGTCACACCGCTTTCATCCTTCTCGAATTCATTACCTTCACATATCGAATGGAAGAGTCCAAATTTTTAAATTCTTCATTGTGTAATTTTCTCCAGTCAGTATTCTTGTTTCCTCGTAGTGTTAAGTATAATATTTTATTGGCACATTAATTTTAACAAATAACACCACGAACATATTGAAAAATTTCAGATCTTCACAATGGTGAAATGTACATTGTCTTCTGCGCAATGGCACAACTCAGTCGTGTGGGTGTTCTACAGAAGCCTTCTCTTTGTAACTGGAAGGCATAAATACAGAGGCAAGGAAAGGGTAAATATTACCAATAAGAAAAATACAGACGACGAGACAACCAGATAATGAAGAACAACAAAAGAATATAAATTGAGCAGACAAATAGAATACCCTTATTCCAGTGTCCCATTGATTCCTGTCTTGCCTTTCAACATTTAGCCTTTTAATTTCGAGGCTAATTATCCTGTTACGACTTTGAGTTTATATGAACTATGAAGCTGAGCTAAGAACGTCTCGAATACAAAAACGTCTCGAATACAAGTTCTTTCTGGTGCCCATCCACTTCCATACCTTCTTCCGCAATAAAGGACATAAAAACGCTAATTAAGGCAAGAAACATAAGGATTTACGTCAACAATTCTCCTTTGGCAGCGCCATGAATTCATCAGAAACTACACCATTAAACTGGAAGCCAAACGTAATGCCTCTGGCGAAACAAAGATCGTTTTATCGGTGTATAACTTGTCATATCAAAGTGAAGTGGGTAAAAATGTATGAAGGTGTATAAAACGGGCAAGTTTATGTATACTATCTGAGCAGAGAAGAGCGGTGAAGACTGCAAATAGCAAGAGTCCCAGCTGGTGACATTTCGTTTAGAACAGCATAAAGTAAGTAGCTAAAGAAGGCACGTTACTGTTAACAGCCAAAACGTTCTCAGGAGCAACAGTACTACGGTTCAGTAGACAACAGTCAGACATCGGTAAAAGTTGCTTGTTGACATGGAACATACTGACTCTAATACTCCTTGGTAGCACAACACAATGGAAGGCATTCCTTGTCTCCTACGTCCTGCTTAATTTACACTTCTTCATTTCTGTTTCTATTTTAAATTTTTCGATTTTTCATTTCTTCCTATCTTCAAGCCTACTGTGTTTTATTTCTTCCCATATTCCATTTACCTTTAAGTTTCCTTTTTCCATTTTACACATTGGTTTTCTTCTTTCATTAATTTTTTATTCCCCTTCTTATCGTTATTTTCTCCGTCCCACCCTTCATTAGCTACTTTTCGCTATTCTCCTGTCTCGCTCTCCACTCAACCTTTATTCATTCATCTCGCTCAGTTTCTATTTCTCTTTCGTTTCTAATTTCGCTTTTAGGTCTTAATCTCCTTTCCCTTCCTTCCTCCTTCTCCCAAAGAATGAAAAAAAGTGAGTTGCATCGTGATGTTATTCAAATACAGCTGATGTAGTTGTGATATATCGGGAGGAAACAGACGCATTGACACCAATACGCACTGCGAAACGATGTGGCCAAGAATGGCGAATACTCTGCAAGTAAACAATACCGTCACATACAAAGATGTGAACGGAAAAGTGCAAAATTTGATCAACGGCTGTTGATTTAGAAAACTGGTCCTTAAGGCAACAATGCTGGAAAATCAAAATGGCAGTAGCAATATAATAATAATTATAATAATAATAAAGCACTAATAACAACAACAAAAATAAATCAGCTGTGGATTACAGCACTTTGATAGCTCATTACCACGTAATAATTCCAGAATTTTCCAACCGTGTAATGGGCCCAGAGTTTCATCATCGTGTTCTCAAGAACCGCACATGGACCTTCTCCCGACCCACATGATTTCTTTGCACATCCTTACATACTGTTAGCTTCAGTTCGATTTTATTATTACGTTTTCATCTATGCCGAGATCCCACAGGTAATCTTTTCATTAATGATAATTAGTCGCCTTATTAAAGTGCTTGACAATAGCTGTAATGCCAATTACATGGGAACACTACAAACAATGCAAGGAAAATAAGACAATAAAGAAGACCACGTATAAAAATTACAATTATACGCTAGATGTACGTAAGTGATATTCGTATCATTAGCATTTTAATGAAGCTAAAAGTTTGATCAAACAAATATTTTACTTTAAGTAATTAGTTGCTGATTTATTATTTCAGTTAAAGATATACAGTTAAGAGTTGCCATATCAACAAACCAGCTGGGTACATCGACCGCAGAAACGTATGTACTAAAGGGCTGACTTCTACAGATAATGTGATTTACTTAACCAAGTCTCTGTGAGCCATCGGTATAAAAAAACGGAGGACATTGATGAGAACCAGAGCATCAAGATGCCTTCACTTGGACTGAAATGAAGACAAATTCAGTCTCACAGATATATCATATAATTGTTGCATGTGCCAATGAATAATCTGCAATAACTTAAGGCTTAAAATTTCCTGTTCTTAAGATTGTAGTGCAGCCAAAGTAAAGAAATTTCAGGTTACTGTGCCTGGATCGTACAAGACGCTGCACCACAACATAGACTGTCAGTAGTCGAAAGAACCCATGAAGAGGTGAATGAAGCTTGGCGGGGCGAGCAGCATTGTGATAGAGGCAGAGCTGAGAGTACAACAGAATTCCGACATTACGAACGGGGAAGGAGCAACTTGCCTACTGCAAAATTATTAATTGAATGATGAATTAATTACGGCAGTAACAAGCAACGAAGATGGTACAGTATACCTAAAAGCTGGAAGCTTCACTTTGCTGGACTTCGGCTGATACTATCCCAGAGTCGCCCTCTGGCTGCTGGCCCTGTCCCCTGGTACTGACTGCTCTTATGGCGATAGGCATTAATGAAACGCCGAGAAAGAGGAAGTGCGAAAGGCGTAGAGGACGTTCCGGGTGTGGCTTTGAGTGATGAATATTCATTCATCTGTTATTAGCACAAATTTGAGATAGGGAGTAGCAGTCTGTTGTACATGGAGGGGAACGCGGTCTAACGTTATCTGTCTAAATCCCCGAAAAGGCTTTTGGTAGTCTCTCAGATGACGAAGTAACCTCCCCTCCCCCCCCACCTCGACCCACTTTTATGGCACCCAAAGGTTTATTGGTTAATTCAGATCAGTGAACCCTACTTGTGCAAAATGTGCGTGTTGTTTGAAGAACAGATATCACGCGCAATTCCAGTAGTTTACGTTTAATCTTTTTCCTAAAAACGTATTGTTTAACGACGCGGTTAATTGCTATGTTTATGCAGCTTCAGTAATAGGTGAATTCTTGTGTTACATTTATGACATGACACTTACAGCTGAAAATTGGAGTGCCGAGAGAAAACCCCGCTTATTTCAATTTTGTCCGCCGCCTGGACGGAGACCTAACCCGGGCGTCGTGGTTTTACATATGTTAATGTTGTTCTAACTAACAGGGGAACGGAGGAGATTGCATAACGAGGAGCTAAATGATTTGTACTCCTCACCCAATATTGTGCGGGTGATAAAATCAAGAAGAATGAGATGGGCTGGGCATGTGGCGCGTAAGGGTGAGGAGAGGGGGGTGTATAGGTTCTTGGTGGGGAAACCGGAGGGAAGGAGACCACTGGGGAGACCTAGGCGTAAGTGGTTGGATAATATTAGGATGGATCTCCAGGAGGTGGAATGTGGTTATATGGACTGGATTGGGTTGGCCCAGGATAGAGACAGGTGGCGGACGCTTGTGAGTGCGGTAATGAACCTTCGGGTTCCGT
>Ga0123355_10010567_pt1 | contig 14169 bp, 10 predicted proteins | sample TergutEmb28metaG_3_FD_89872 | JGI IMG/M metagenome (GOLD analysis project Ga0123355, IMG submission 89872) | Embiratermes neotenicus P1 segment gut microbial communities from Petit-Saut dam, French Guiana - Emb289 P1 | ecosystem: Host-associated > Arthropoda: Insects > Digestive system > Gut ... | reverse complement strand
GCTTGTTTTTGTAAATCACTCAATCGAAACATTAGAAGAAAATCTGCTGTTAGCCTTTGATGGTGATGCCGTTGGCATAATGAACATACATCGTTGGTGGCCTGTTTCATGGATGTTTTTTATGTTTGCATGGTCGGCTTGTACGATTAAAGATGTAATTGACATAAAGCGTGGCGTAGAGGGTGCTGACAGCGATTTAGAAGATGCTGCGGAGACTGCGCTGTACATTAGTATTTATTGCTATAAGCTACTGTAAAAACTGAAAAACTAGAATCTGAAAGTAATTCATATGTTTATTTATCACAAATTATATAATAGAAAAAGCACCTCGTAAGCTGAGGTGCTTTTTCTATGCGAGTTACTTGCCGTAAAATCTACAGGAAACTGAAATATATTTCAACCCTTCACCGCCACAACTTCGATCTCTACAAGTGCACCCTTTGGCAGTTCCTTCGCGGCAATGCAAGAACGGGCGGGCCTATGAGTAAAGAAACTCTCGTATACCGAGTTAAATTCCGCAAAGTCAGCCATTTGCGTTAGAAAACACATGGTCTTTACCACATCGCTTATCTGCATACCCGCAGCCTTCAAAACAGCAGTGATGTTCTTGCATACTCTATCGGTCTGCTCAGCCACGTCACCACTTAAACAATCAATAGCTATTTGACCTGAGCAGTAAAGAGTGTCGTTAACCAAAACCGCCTGAGAATAGGGCCCAATGGGAACAGGAGCGTGCTCGGTGAAAATAATCTGCTGCATAAACTATCCTTTCCTTATATCAAATCTTCCATAATGGAGTATCCAGCAACTTGCATTGCCTGCTTTATTTCCTCAAAGTGACTCTTATTCTTCGTTTCCATTGAAATATGCAATGAACAGCTGGTGATATCAGTATTTTCGCCACCAGGGTTATGCAAAACTTTAATCACATTTGCGCCTAAACTTGCTATGATTGCGGCGACTTCGTTCAACTGTCCAGGTTTGTCAAGCATTTCGATTCTAAGTTCCGAAAGACGACCAGTTGTGAGCAAGCCCCTGTTTATCACTCGCGAGAGAATATTTACATCGATATTTCCGCCAGAGACGATAGCGCACACTTTTTGTCCTTTTATTGGCAGTTTGTCGAACATAACAGCGGCAACCGCCACTGCGCCTGCCCCTTCAGTAACAAGTTTCTGTTGTTCCATTAAAGTTAAAATCGCAGTGGCAATCTCATCATCCGAAACTGTGATAATCTCATCCACATACTGTTCACACAACTCATATGTATGAACCCCTGGAGATTTAACCGCAATTCCATCCGCAAAAGTGGATACACCAGTCAAGCTTTGTCGTTGCTTGTCCATGAACGACTTATACATACTACCAGCACCTGCTGCCTGTACACCATAAACTTTACAGGACGGATGGAGCTTCTTTATGGCGAATGCTACACCGCAAATAAGCCCTCCTCCGCCAATCGGTACAATAACGGCATCGAAGTCTGTAACTTGATCCAAAATTTCAAGCCCAATAGTACCTTGTCCACTAATCACGTCGATATCGTCAAACGGATGGATAAAGACACCACCGCTTTTCTGTTGAAAGTCAACAGCCGCATCATATGCATCATCATATACACCATCAATGATTTCGATATGTGCACCCATACGTTTCGTCGCTTCAATTTTGGATAACGGCGCAACACTTGGGATAAAAATAGTGGCTTTTATGCCCAAACGTTCAGCGGCCAGGGCAACTCCCTGCGCGTGATTTCCAGCAGAACAGGCGATAACACCCATTGCTTTTTCCTGCTCAGTTAACATGGCCATTTTAAAATACGCACCACGCACCTTAAACGATCCTGTTATTTGTAGATTCTCTGTCTTGAGATAAAGAGTGCAGTCTTGCGCGATATTCGGGGAAGGGACTAAGTTCGTGTTTCGTACCACAGCTTTGAGAGTATGTGCCGCTTGATAGATTCTGTCAAGCGTTAGCATACAATAGCCCCTGTATCGGCAGAGGACACCGCTTTTGCGTATCTTTTCAGGTAGCCGTGCAGGTCATCATTTTGCTTTAGCTTCATAGTTTGTCGACGCTGTGTTATTTCTTCTTCGGATACAAGCAACGTCAATGAATAATTATTTATATCTATATGGATTTTATCGCCATCCTGTACATAGGCAATTAGACCACCAGCTATCGCTTCAGGGGAGATATGCCCTATTGAAGCACCGCGTGTAGCACCGGAAAAACGCCCATCAGTGATCAGTGCCACATCGGCATCAAGGCCCATGCCAGCAATTGCAGAGGTTGGGGCAAGCATTTCACGCATTCCAGGTCCGCCGGAAGGGCCTTCGTAACGAATTACCACAACGCTGCCTTTGCGAACATCCCCTGCGTATATGGCGGCGATAGCATCTTCTTCGCTGTCGAATACCTGCGCTGTGCCAGTAAAGTCCATCATTTCGGCTCTTACCGCACTGCGCTTAACAACTGCGCCATTTGGTGCTAAATTTCCAAACAGTGCCGCAAGCCCACCGATGTCAGAGTATCGCTGTATTACATTGTTGTCTTTGATATGGGCGTTTTCAGTATTTTCCCTCACGGTTTTGCCAGTAACTGTTTTTTCGTCCCTATGCAGAAGATCGCCGAGTTCACGCATAACTGCTGGGATTCCACCAGCATAATATAAATCTTCTACATGATGTCCGCCTGCTGGGGCAAGCCGACAAAGGTTTGGTGTCTTGGCGCTTATCTTATTAAGTTGTTTAAGATCGAGAGCAACGCCACATTCGTGCGCAATTGCAAATAGGTGCAGTACTGAATTGGTAGAACATCCAAGTGCCATGTCTACCGTCAGAGCATTGTGGAATGCTCGCTCAGTCATGATATCAGACGGCCTGGTGTCGCTCTTAAATAGTTCCATCACTTGATGCCCAGCCTCTTTTGCAAGACGCAATCTATGTGCAAAAACAGCAGGGACAGTGCCGTTTCCAGGCAACGCAATACCAAGTGCTTCGCTTAGACAGTTCATGGAGTTGGCGGTAAACATTCCAGAGCAGGAGCCACATCCGGGACAGGCATTTTCTTCAATTTCGAACAGCTCTGCTTCATCCATCTTGCCTGCCTTAGCCTTGCCAACCGCTTCGAATACGGTGGTTAAATCCAGTCCGCCGATGCTCAACATAGGGCCACCAGATATAAAGATACTTGGCAGATTAAGCCTTGCCGCTGCCATGAGCATACCAGGAACAATTTTATCGCAATTTGGAATAAAGACCAGGGCGTCAAAGCTATGGGCTCTGGCCATACACTCGATACTATCAGTGATAATCTCGCGGGAACACAGAGAATACCTCATCCCTTCGTGACCCATGGCAATACCATCACATACTCCAATGGTGTTAAATTCAATCGGTGTTCCACCGTTTGCAAGTACACCGTCTTTGACAGCCCGGGCAATAGTTAGCAGGTGAACATGTCCCGGCGCAACCTCGTTAAAGGAATTGACAATACCTACAAGCGGTTTTGTTATCTGGGCGTCGGTATACCCCATCGATTTTAGCAAAGCACGCTTGGGCGCGTTTTCCACGCCCGATTTCATCACATCGCTTTTCACTCACTATCACTCCAGCTCATTTTTTCACGAAGCTGACCGCCTACTTTTTCAACTAATAACTCGCTTTCGGCTTTTCGTCTGACACTAAAAGTTGGCCTGCCGTCTGCGTTTTCTTTAAGCCATGCTTTCGCGAATGAGCCATCCTGAATTTCGGCTAACACCTTTTTCATCTCGTTTTTTGCATCTTGGTTGATAATCCTATCTCCGGTAAGGTAGTCACCGTATTCTGCCGTGTCGCTGATAGAGTGGCGCATGAAGGACAACCCACCTTTAACAACGAGGTCGATTATAAGTTTCAACTCATGAACGCATTCAAAGTACGCGCTTTCTGGTTGATATCCGGCTTCTACAAGTGTATCAAACCCTGCTTTCATCAGCGCGGTTACGCCGCCACACAGCACGCATTGCTCACCAAACAGGTCTGTTTCGGTTTCTTCTTTGAAAGTTGTCTCAAGGATGCCGCCTCGCCCACCGCCGATTGCCGATGCATATGCCAGAGCGAGTTCTTGTGCATTGCCACTTGCGTCTTTGCCGACGGCAATCAGGCAAGGGACTCCCTTACCTTCAAGGTACTGACTTCTGACAGTATGTCCGGGGCCTTTCGGTGCTATCATTATGACATTAACGTCGTCTGGCGCTACAATCTGGCCAAAATGAATGTTAAATCCATGCGCGAAGCATATAGTTTTGCCAGCTTTCAAATGGGGAGCGACGCCTTCGTCGTAAATCGCTTTCATTTTTTCGTCGTTGACCAGTATCATTATAATATCAGCCTTGTTTGCCGCTTCGGAGGTATTTAACACCTCAAAACCGTCATTTTTGGCTGTTTCAGCACTCTTTGAGCCGTCATACAGCCCCACGATTACATCAATGCCACTCTCACGTAAGTTTTGTGCATGGGCATGGCCCTGTGAACCATAACCTATGACAGCTATCTTTTTGCCTTTAAGCAAACCTAAATTACAGTCTTTATCATAGTACATTTTGCTCATAGTAACATCTCCCTTGTTTATCGATTGACAGTTGACATTAAAATAACTTCCTGAACATCGTGAAGCTTCGAGAGTTGACGCACAACTTGTGTCTGAATATATTCATCTCCCTGTGAGACAATCAACATACGCGAATATTGAGGGTTTTCAGTTTCATTAACATGCAGGCTATCGATGTTGTAGCCGCGACGGGCGTAGAGTCCAGTTATGCGATTAAGTACACCACTATAATTTGAGACAGTCAGCTCGATTGTAAATCTTTCCAAAAAATTACCTCCTCAACACCATGTCTTTCACTGTGCCGCCGGGCGGGATCATGGGAAATACCATTTCATTAATATCAATGTGGCAGTCAATGACTACTGGGCGATCTTCTGGAAGGCCAGCCATAATTTCAGACACCTCTGACAAAGTAAAGGCAGAATGCCCGTCTGCTCCGAATGCTTTTGCAAGTGCTGTAAAATCGGTTTTGCGATTTAAAGTGCTATTGGAGTAACGCTCTCCGAAAAACATGCTCTGCCATTGTCGCGGCAAGCCCAGTGAGTTGTTGTTTAGTATAATTACAACGATAGGGAGCTTTTGGGTGACAGCCGTAGCCAGTTCTATTAGATTCATTCCAAAGCTACCGTCACCTGTGAAAAGTACAGTGCGCTTCCCGTTCATAGCCATGCAGCTTCCGATCGCCGCTCCCATACCATATCCCATTGCACCGAGCCCACCGGATGTGAGCAACGTGCGTGCTTTCATAAATTTGTAGTGCTGTACGACCCACATTTGATGTTGCCCGACATCTGTGACTATTATCGTATCATCACCGCAAGATTGATTTACAGTTTTGATTATGTTCTTGGGTGTAAAGTTGCCGTTCTCAGCTTCTTCACCCGCCTGCTCAGCTTGTCTTAGCTCAGAGATACGCTTGAGCCAATCCTCCCGACGCACGGGGGAGAGTGCTGACAGTAGCTTTATAAGAAAGTCTTTTACATCACCGCACACGCTTACTTGCGAAGGTACGTTTTTCCCTATTTCCGCTAAATCAATATCCACATGAATAATTGTCTTACCAATGGTAAAGTGTGAGATTTTGCCAGTAGCGCGGTCAGAGAATCGCACACCAAGTGCAATCATCAGATCGCATTCTGACTGTGCTATAATAGAAGCGTATTTTCCATGCATTCCGCTCATACCAAGATTGGCATCGAAATCGTTTGGTAGTGCCGAAAGGCCCATCATGCTAAGTCCAACAGGTGCTGATATCCTCTCGGATAGTTCACGCAACTCAGCCCCAGCATCGCTTGCTATCACGCCACCGCCTGCATAGATAAAAGGCTTTTTGCTGGCTTCGATTAGGTCTACTATGTGATCTACATCGAAAGTACATTCTGGCAATTCGTTTCTTGCTGGTGTCTTACCAACATAGTCGCAAACTGCAACTTGTATATTTTTGGGGATATCAATAAGTACAGGACCAGGGCGTCCACTATTTGCGATGCGGAAAGATTCGTCGATGGTTTCTTCGAGTTTTTCAATGTCCCGAATTACATAATTATGTTTTACGATTGCTTGAGTGATGCCGCCAATATCTACTTCTTGAAAACTATCTCTGCCAAGCAGATCAGTAGCTACATTGCCAGTGATTGCCACCATTGGCACACTGTCTAAATAGGCGTTGGCAATGCCAGTAACGAGATTTGTTGCTCCTGGGCCACTCGTGGCAATAACCACTCCTGTTTTGCCAGTTGCTCGCGAATATCCATCAGCGGCATGGGCCGCACCTTGTTCGTGCGCCGTGATGACGTGGTGAATCCTGTGCACATTATTATACAGTTCGTCGTATAGCGGCAGGACTGCACCTCCTGGGTAGCCGAAAACTGTGTTCACTCCATGTGCACACAGACGCTCGATTACTATTTGCACTCCACTCAGTTGCATATGATCCTCCCCTTTCAGTATTGAATAACGTAGTGTACTATGCCGCAATATTAATGTTACCGCATTTACTCTTGACCTGCAACCATACAACCAAATTAAAAGCCCCCATTGTGCATATTACAAACCATACACAATGGGGACGCTTTTAAGAATCGTAACTAAATAGATACGCGAACTCAGTACTGTTAGATACTAATGGGGTGGTCAGCTACCGACAATCTTACGTTGACATTTTATTTGCGAGCAATAGATACATCATTCTTTCAAGTGATTCATTTTCGAGCGTAGGGTCTTCTGGAGAAAGCGACGATCTAAAAACTCGACCTATATTAGCGGCTTCCTGCATAAGCCTATCCCACGTAGCCTGACCAACAACACCAGTAATCGGCAATCCAAAAATACTTTGGAAAGCAAATATAGCGTCCCTTGTCATGTTTCCAAAAACACCGTCTGCTTTCAGTATCCACAACCGCCCTGGAAACTTGGGGGCAATCATATTGATTGCTTCCTGTACAAGCCGCACATTCGTACCTGATGACCCGACACTTAAATTTCCAGGAAACACTGGTATAGCTGGTGGAGGGGGAGAGGGAGGCGACGTACCATATGCTTCCAGCATGAGCCTATCCCATGTAGCCTGACCAACAACACCAGTAATCGGCAAACCAAATATACTTTGGAATGCGAATATAGCATCTCTAGTCATGTTTCCGAAAGAGCCATCTACTGTCAATATCCATAACCGTCCCGGATAATTGGGGGCAATCTTATTGCTTGCTTCCTGTACAAGCCGCACATTCGCGCCTGATGAACCAACGCTTAAATTGCCAGGGAATGGTGGGATTACTGTTGGTGGTGGCGAAGGGGGCTGAGTACCAAATGCTTCACGCATAAGCCTATCCCACGTGGCCTGACCGACCACACCTGTAATTGGCAAGCCGAATATACTTTGGAAGGCAAAAATAGCGTCTCTAGTCATGTTTCCAAAAGAACCATCTACTGTTAACTTCCATAACCGTCCCGGATACTTGGGGGCAAGCTTATTAATAGCTTCCTGTATAAGCCGCACATTTGCACCCGTTGACCCAACACTTAAATTGCCTGGAAACGGTGGGATTCCTGTTGGTGGTGGGGCAGGAGCATTTTGCATAATGCCCCAATAAACATTGTAAAGAGTCCTCCAAGTAATTGGGCCAACAACTCCATCAACGCCAAGCCTAAACAAGCTTTGGAAAGCTCTTACTGCGTTATTCGTTAGCTGATCGAAGCGACCAGTTTGTGGAACAAAGGGTATTTCTGGATAGTACATGGAAATAAAATCTAAAAGAAATTGCAGTTTTACAACCAATGAACTTATAGCTGTATTCCCCAGATTCACAGGATCTCCTAATCGGATAATTTGCGTAGGAGGCACAGTTCCTATGCCTATGCGAATACCTTCGCTGTGCATCTCCCATATAGCTCTTCTTATCGCAAATCTCCGAGAAATCTCATACCATGTACGCCTATCGATTTCTCCCGTTGGCGGCAAGCCCCATGCTTGCTGCGCTACAATCACAGCATTTCGAGTCGATGCCCCAAATATACCATTCACCGGATTAATAATTACATTTGAATAAAAGCCCAATACACCATTTAAATATAGTTGCATTGTACGAACAGCGTCTCCGCTGTCTCCTTGTCTTAAAGTGCGTCCAGGATATGATTCAAGAACTCCATCGAAGTTGTCGCATACCCTAAGCTCAAGGTTTTGGCTGTAATACTTTCTTATTATTTGCCATGCGTTCATGCCTGCCTGGCCGTCAAAAAAAGAGCCCCATTGTGAAAGCCGTCCAGGCAAATTAACTCTAACGCCATCATTATACAAAGAAAGGAATGGTTCTTGATGCCCGATAATGGCAAGATAGTTATTAAAAATCCTATCAACCACCGCGCTTATCCTTGCGCCTATGATGCCGCCATGCACATACATCTGGTCTAAGTGTGTTGTGCTAGTGATGTCAAAGATAAACCCCTGCTTACGGTAAAACTCTGTAAATATCCGGTTAAGCGTAAGAGAAACAATGCAGTATACATTGGCTATGATGGTCTGCTCAGGCCAGAAGTCAAATATTTCATGAGAAGTTACATTTTTTATATAGTCGATAAACGGTACTGATACAATAGGTGAGGGAACCTCCCGCCTCCCTAAGTGGACCCTTATGGTACTGGGAATAGTAACCTCTGGCAGTATTCGGGGTAACAAAAACGTTTCAGGCTCTAGTACTTGCTGATGTGTTTCCGTGTCATACAGCTTATGGCTTTCAGCTCCGAAATACTTTACTGCATTTTCCTGGCCAATGACAATAGGAGTTAAATCAACTACTAAAATGGAAGTAGTATCGTCGAAAATCATAACTCCTTCATGAACCACGCTTGTATATCCGGGAGCACGCACATCTACCTTATACAAATTGTATGGAGGTCTTGTCGGATTAGGATTCTCCATATAGGATTTGTCTGGCGCATCCAATGCTATTTCTGGCGCGTAACCAAATTCGCCTGTAGTTAGTTCATAAAGTATATTATTATTTTCGTCTTTGACGGTTATTGAAGCATCGCTAACAAAATCCGCTCCATTTGCCGTAACGGTCTTAACACTTAAATATCCTCTGCCCACAGGTAACTCTCCTTACTTGTAATTATTATTTAATATATGCAAGTGAGGATTTGAAGGTACGGGATATTTGTTTAAGGTATTTGGACAAAAATAACTGGTCAAGCCAGCGAGGATTTTTGGTGCGATTCGAGGAGGGGCTGGATGCGGCGTACTAGAAGTACGCAAGCCCAGACGCGACGAAGCAATCGTGCCAAAAAGACCGCTGGCTTGGCTAGTTTATTTTTTCCGAACACCTAAGCCGAGTACAAAGTCTTTTCTGGTTCTAACAGCAGTTAAAACAGGGGCTTGCTCTGCCACCTCGAATGAAGTAGCAGGGCAAACCCCTGTTCTGATATAAATATAGTTTTTGGTTATGGATGATTCATAGTTGCACGCAAATCCAGTATGCCATATCTGCCATCTAATCTTGCAAAGGCCGTGTTTTCGTCAATACGAACAAAGTTTTCAAATATAAAAGGAAGTACGGTATTGCCGTTTCGATCCAGCATGCCCCAGTATCCGTTCCTGCTCATAGGGATGTAGTTAAGATTTCTTTCCACACCGCCACCATCAAAGGTGAAACTATGCCACCATGGCTGGCCTCCGTCAAATACAAAGTCCGTCACAAACGCTCTGTCATACATCAGCGCAAATCTACCAGAGAATGCCTCCGTAGTTAGGTTCCACCAATTTTCCTCACCTTCCCAAGCATTTTCTGTTGTACGCAAAGACGAATCAACACTTTGCACAACAAGCAACCCATCAGTCGTTGACAAAAGCCAGTCTCTATGCGTTATACTCAGCCCTCTGACACTGCTATCAAACTCAGCAAGTGGGAACATGCCTATATTGCTGTGATAACCTTCACCATAACTAGGATGACCGAAGAGGTCACGCACAGGATCGTATACCCATTCAGGGGCAGGGCCACCATGGCCAGGGTGCATAATTCCCGAATGTAACCCCGTTACTGGGTCTATAGAATCCCAATCTGAACCCTCGAAAAAAAGTCCGCAACTACACAAACGAACAGACACATACTCAAGCGTGGGTTCGACGCGCCAAACAAGAGCTGCGTCCGTCAGCGGACTGGAGCTGACAATCACTGTCCTGCTAGCTTCATGCCAATCTACATAGAAACCCACACTTTCCAGCACAGCACGGATAGGCAACATAGTTCTGCTGGCAATAATTTGAGCCGGAACATCCAACGTATTAATTACTCCGTTAGTAGTAAAGTTTGCACTACCAATGTTGAGAACAACAACGTATCCATCGCTGGTCAAAGTGGCTGTTCTTGTAGCATCGTTCCAGCTTACTTCAAAACCAATGGCCTCAAAAACCCCTCGAACTGGAACCAGTGTTCTGTTATCGACAATGGCAGGGCCTTGGTCGTGAAAGATTACAGGTTCTCCATCTACAGTGACACTTATGGGATTATTTGCAAATGCAATAGCTGGAAAAGTTAAGATCAGTAAAAATGTTAGAGCCAAAAACTTCATACAGAATAACCTCATTTCATTTTTTGATAATTAAGAGTAGCTAGGCGTACTATGTATATTGCAAGACGACGCACAACCCCCTTATCGGTATTGTGCCAAAAAATCAGCACCTCCTTGACAAGTAATTTTTTCCGAATGCTTAATTTGCACAGTGCAAGCACCAACGTATCACCTCAAATTTGAAAAACCTCTGCAACATTCACTTGCTAAATCCACCACAAAACACAAAAATTGTCATTTGCTATGTCAACATAATTACACTATAATAGTTCTAGACTGAAAATCGACGAAATGAGGCAAAACATGCCAAACAATACAGAAAAAACTCCAAATCGCAAGGACATGCCCCCCTCACCCGAGCCCAGCTTTAAGATCGGAAAACGTGATTTAGCTGTTATATCAATAATAACCATTGCGTATTCAATTCTAGCTTTTTATAATTTGGGTGATATAAAATCGCCACAAACCGCATGGCATGCTAATGATGGTGATTATGTGGTTTTCGAATTAGCTAGCGAAACAGAGGTTAAAACCACGACTTTTATGCCCGGTGCCCGAAACAATAAAAGCTTCAGGCTGTCAGTATCAAGCGACAATCATAATTGGCACGACGTAAAGGATATTAAAGGGAACGCCGTATTCCGTTGGCAAATGGAAGAGACGGTTTTCACGGGAAGGTATGTACGAATAACCAGCTTAGATGACGATCTGTATATTCAGGAACTAAGCTTTTTAGATACTGAAGGCATTCTTGTAAATAAGTCAATACATTGGCTTGGTCCCTTAAGGAATTGCTCACACTGTGCTCTGATGGACAGGGTCTTTGGTCATCATAGCTTGGAGTTTAACAGGTGTGTTCCACCGTTATGTAACCCGGAATTCCTTATTGACGAGCAAGATCTAATACCTAGCAGTTCCACTTTTCTGAACAGCACATATTTCGATGAGATTTACCATGCCCGTACGGCATACGAATTTATTCACGGTCTTGAAGTATACGAATGGTCTCACCCGCCCTTAGGAAAGGCTATAATAAGTTCTGGCATTTTGTTATTTGGAATGTCGCCATTCGGCTGGAGGTTTGCCGGTACACTTTTTGGTGTGCTGATGCTTCCTGTAATGTATATATTCGCAAAGAAAGTTTTCCATGATATAGGCTGGGCTTTTTTTGCTACATTTCTGTTCACATTCGACTTTATGCGTTTCACACAATCACGCATAGCAACTATAGATGTTTTTGTAACATTTTTTATTATGATTATGTTTTTGTTTTTATACCTATACTACTCGTTAAATTTTTTTGATATCTCTCAACGAGGCAAACACTATACATTTATCCGCTCATTGCTATATCTACTGTGCTGTGGGATATTTTTAGGTCTGGCAGTGGCTGTTAAATGGCAGGGTTTTTTCGCAATGCTGGGCATCCCAGTCATTGTCTTATATACACTGCATAAACGGCGTCTCGAATACAAATCTTTAGGGGCTGAAAATTCAGACGACAGCAACCGAAATACCAAGTATTTCAAAAGATATACGATAATTACACTAATATGTTGCGTTTTGTTTTTTGTAGTAACGCCTCTTATAATATATTCACTGTCATATATACCATTTTTGCGGACACCTGGTCAAGATGGAATAAGTAGCATAATCGAAAACCAAGTTGATATGTTCAAATATCACTCCAGGTTGGAAACTGTACATCCATACTCGTCCCCGTGGTTTACGTGGCCTTTAATGTTGCGCCCAGTGCTTTATTATTCAAACTCCTCGCTCTACTTTACAAGTGATTCGTATGGCAGTCTATCCACCAGTATCAAAGCTTTTGGAAACCCTGCAATATGGTGGATCGGAATTGCCGCGTTAGTGTACTGCGCTAGATCGATTTTGAAGCAGTTTAATACGATTATATTTTTCCTTCTTGTGGCTTATGCGTCCTTATATTTACCATGGATCTTCGTTGGACGCACTACATTTATATATCATTACTTCCCATGTGTTCCTTTTGTAATCCTAATGATAACCTATATGTTTAAACACGTGGCGATCTTACGCAGTCAAAGGGCAATTGTTATATATCTCTCGGTAGCTTTTTTTCTGTTTGTTGCCTTTTACCCAGTACTCTCTGGACGCCCCGTAAAGAAAGCTTATGTAGGTACAATTTTGAGCTGGTCACCCGCTTGGACGCAAATAGTTTCGCGCAGCACAAGCGGCCAATTATCAAAGGCGGCGGGCTGAGGTTTGCGATGGGGAGGCCTGTCGTGTTTGAGCCGAAGGCGAGTTTGACAGGCCTTCACAGCGCATTCTCAGCCTGCCGCCGATCCCTGTTTGCCTAATTCCATTAGTTTCCGATGTAACCTCAAAAGACCTGCAAAGGAAATCAATCTCGCGAATTCGCAGGTCTTTTCCAATCGCCGCTAGCTTGCTTACTATGCCACATTGCTCAAGAAAGTGGTGACAAAAACAAAATAGATAAGCAGCCCTGCAATATCCTTAATAGAAGTAATAATTGGCGCAGACCCCGCTGCCTGGTCTACATTGAATCTAATCAGGATGAAAGGCACCAAGAAACCCAGTAACGCAGCTAATGTCATTGTTGCCACAAGAGAAAGCCCAACGGCAACTCCCAACAAAGGTATGCCCTGCCAAATTGAAGTTGCAAATCCTGCTACTACCCCTATCAACACACCCATACTAAGCCCAATTCCAACTTCTTTAATGAATGGCTTTAGAAAACTCCTTATATCTATATGCCCAAGGACAACGCCACGAGCAAAAACCGTCGAAGACTGCGTACCTACGTTTCCACCCATATCCATAATTAAAGGAATAAATATAGCCACCACTGCTATAGACTCCAAAGCTTCTTCAAATCCTTCGATTATCGCCCCAGCAAAAAATCCAGCGACTAGGGTTATAAGCAAGAATGGCAGCCGCACCTTCCATATTTTCCACATGCTACCTTTAACCAATACTTCACTACGGTCGGATTCTTTGCCAGTAATATCAGCAAATCCCGCTTGGTCTAAGATATCCTCTGTAACTTCTTCTTCCAAAATATCCACAGCATCATCTATTGTTACTATGCCTACCATACGCTCTTCTTTGTCAACAACAGGAATAGCCAGAAGATCGAGTTCTTGCAGGGTCTGGGCAACCTCTTCCTGATCGGTGTCAGTGGATACGCTTATAGCCTTTTTTGCCATTATTTCTTCTATTTTTGCGTCACCGTCTGAGCAAACCAGCTTTTTTAGTGAAAGCACACCCTCCAGCTTTTTTTCACTGTCCGTAATATATAAAGCATAGACAGTCTCCATCTCTTGAGCTTGCTTCCGCACCTTTTCCAACGCCTGTTCCACAGTCATTTCTCGTTTTAATGAGATGAATTCGGGGGTCATAACACGGCCAGCGGTTTCTGGCTTATATCCCATTAATGTGTTGGTTACTTCCCTTTCTTCGGGTGATAACGAACTAATCAGCTTCTTTGCCACACTTGCTGGCATT
>Ga0123355_10010564_pt1 | contig 14170 bp, 4 predicted proteins | sample TergutEmb28metaG_3_FD_89872 | JGI IMG/M metagenome (GOLD analysis project Ga0123355, IMG submission 89872) | Embiratermes neotenicus P1 segment gut microbial communities from Petit-Saut dam, French Guiana - Emb289 P1 | ecosystem: Host-associated > Arthropoda: Insects > Digestive system > Gut ... | reverse complement strand
GTGAGTGCGGTAATGAACCTTCGGGTTCCGTGAAATGCGGGGAATTTCCTGACTAGCTGCAGACCAGTTAGCTTCTCAAGAAGGACTCTGCACCATGGAGTAAGTAAGTAAGTAAGTAAGTGCATGTGGATAGAGGTGAAGATAATAAAGCTTATTGATAGTGTTGTGATGCCATAACATGAAGTCAAGTAAAACCTCACATCTGTTTGTGAAATATTAATAAACCATATTATCAGGTGTGAGTGAGGAAGCAGATGGAATATTACAGCCGGCAATGATAGGCAGTAGCAGCAACAGATGACCTAAATAATGTGTTCACATAGTGCCATGAAACAGTTAACTAGGGAAGACTTACTAGATCTCCCATCTTTTAAATCTGGAGACTGTTTATGAATTTCCAGGTAAATTAAATTTACTTTTTTAATAATGCAGTTACAACATTAAAATTGGTGTGCTGAACAGGAAATACCTGGCCATCTTAAACTTTAAGTCATTACTGCATGCGTATTGACACGTGAAGTGTAAGACAAATGTTATTGTGCATGAAACTTTTGTAAACATAACAAAGAATTTAAACCCTTTAATTCAAGCTTAAGATATTTTTCATAAGTGAGAATTTTTCAGAAATATATGCAGTGTAGAGTGATCTTCCTAAGTTACATTGTGTTGTTATAAACCTTTATGCTCACAGAAGAAAAACTGAAATTTATATGATACAATTTGATAATCTTATATTGCAGCATTATCTGGCTTACATTTTTAACACATTTCTTGTTCACAGTTTGCAGTTGTCTTGCTTTATCAATTACAAACACTTAACTTGGTCATATAATCATGTTAACACTTTTAAAGCCCAGTGGTTACTTAATATACTCTAGTGTTTTAACATTATAAAATCCTGTTTCTTTCTACAGAGTGCATTTTGTGTATTGTACTGGATATTAAAGCAAACAGAGACTACAAGTTTGTTGTATATGGCATTAAGGGATTCATTTTATAGTGGAGATGGCTTGTGTTGACTGTGCGATAAAAACTGAATCTTTAAAAATAATTCAGGATAATTTTCGTATTGAAAGGGTTAATATGTTTGTGAGACTTTACACTCAAATTGTAAATATTTTTATATACTCAACCAACTTTAAAAGCCCATGAAGATTTATTTTAATGATAAATTACTGTGTAAAATAATATATCATTATGTTCAGGTACATAGACACAAGCTTCAGAGAGGTTTCATCTTTTTAAGAAAGAAGTGTATGTATGTAAATTTTACATTAGCAAATTACCTCTGCAAAGTTGTTGAATTCATGTTGCCTTGATACAAAACAGTTTTTGGGATGATGGTGCATAAGTTTGTCGTAATGTGTGAGAATGGGTTAGAAAGAATTCTTGGTTAAGTCCAATCTTGAGTGTCAGAAACATCATTCCAGAATGTACACTTTTGGCAAGTGTGTCATGCGTTGAGGTGTGGACAGTATTTTGAATGCCTAAGAATATAGTAAGACCTGTGGAGTCTTTTTCCACCTTTGTGGGACCCACAAGAAAAATATTTCACATTTGAGTGAGTTGAACTCTTCAGCAAAGTTTTCACATGCATGACATTAACTGAAGTAAGTAACTGTCTTTAGACAGAATTATTTTTGTGTGTATGTTGCAGACAAAGTATGAAACTTAAGCAAATCTGTATGACACTCTCCATTTTGGACGGAGTGTAAAATGCCAAGATCTTGATTAATTATGTGTGTACGTAGCATTTTATAAAATTCCTTGGCATTTGTGGGGAAATATGTTCCTCTCCTTAACTAAATCAATTCATTCTGCAAGTGGAAAGAGGTCATCAGAAATTCACCAGAATTGTTGTGTAGATGGAAGGTATGTATGTACTGAGACCATAATTAAGGCCTTTTGATAGACACTAAAAGTTGTCTCTAATAGGTGAAAGTATGTATGTACCAAGGTCATCTGCTGACCACCATCCATCAAACACCAAGCCATTTTATAGACAAAGTACATATCCAGGCCATCAGACGATTGACATATCAGGTACTCAGTGTCTCGTACAGGTGAAAGTATGTATATGCCAAAGCCATCTGATGATTAACACCTTCTGTCAAATGTCAAAACTTTTAAACATGTCCAAACCATCAGACTAACATATCAGGCACTGACAGTCTTACATGTAGGAGAAAGAGCATATAGGCTATCTGGCAATTAGTGCCACCTGTCAGGCACTTCTTAAGTGTCTCTGATAGAAAGTATGTACATGTCAAGGCCATATGACTATTGCCGTCTCTTAGACACCAACAGTTGCAGTGAAACTATGTCATTGTTGAGGCAATTTGTTGGGTACTGACTAATTATAACATACAAGAGTGAATAAGATCACATGTAGTACATCAGTCTTATTCTTCACCACATTATAAATAAAAATGAAGGCAGTGTAACAGGGATTGGTGTAAAATGATCAAACCATTCACTGCAAAATATAGTGTACCATGTGTGTCATGTGGCCCCCCTCCCAGAAGAAAGTATTGAAACAAACACTGGTTTGTGGTTCAATTATTTATTATGAAATTTGTAGTCAATTAATACAAGCAGTGATTATTAGGACAGCACAAGACATAAAAATGAAAGAAAGTTTGGCCACAAATCTTTGTTGGTATCATGCTCAGTATTGTATAGAACTCCTAGTTAACACGTGTAACAACAAACCTTTCATACTTTGCCTGTGCCTAGTATGCTGAGGCACTCTGTTAAATACAAGATACCATACTTTGCCTGTCACATACACGTGCTTCAGAGAGTGTGTGTGGAACAGGATTAGTCTTAAGATGGCAGTGAGACCAGCAGACACTTAAAAGTGCTATTATGTTGATGTGCTAGTCTTTGTGATTATTGTTATAAAGTAGTTGCTTTAGTTTCAATTTGTGATGTCACTCACTCTTAATATCCTCACCTTGGTGGAGAACAGTAAATGTAGCACTGTGCATTGCCATAATGTATATTAAGTTTTAAAATTTATTCATATATATCAATGGCAGTTGTTACATGTGAGTTACTGCATCAGAGAAGTTCCATTGTCCATGATAAGACATCTGAAGATCACATGTAACAAATAGCGGCATGCATTCTCCAAGTGTTTTATTTTGGAAACGCTTCTGATATAATGTACAAAAAGTACCTGTTACTGAATTAATAGTTTGAATAAGAGTTATGAAAAGGGAAACTTGAAGTGGCCCCTGTGTTTGTATGAGTAAGACACCATGAAGGCATATAGGAGATTGTAGGTAATGCTGAACGTATTCTTAGTCATGACACTAGATTGAGGTCCGTGGTCAACTCATGCTGTGGCCATATTGGGGAAAGTGTCCCATGTATCCATTGCCAGGGAGCTGGGTGGGCTACATAGTCGCCTTGGGCACTGGAAGAGAGAAATCAAAACACCATTCTTCAGTAATCCAGCCCTTAGCTTAGGAGTGCTATACTGACTTACTGACGTATCTATTCCGAAAAAAAATTAGCAGCCATCTTGTTTAGAATGTGCCATTCCTTCATGTATTTTATGAACATATCTTTCCTGTGTTACACATGGCAACATACTTTAAACCCCAACTAAATACATGAATTTTGGAGGGATTTATTATTTCGGATCCTTAATTTAATATTCAAGTCAAATAAAATTTTGGAACAAGTTATTGTAAATTAGATACTATTTTGTTTGAAAAGGTACAAGTATATATTTAGATGATTCACATGGCATGGAACAACTGCATAGCTCTGTCAAGGGCACTACCTCCTTGTTCCCCTCACCTATAAATTTTGTTTATGTGAGCTGCCTTTTTCAAGAAACAGCCCATAATGTCAATAATACTTTTTCTGTTCTCTGTAGGGCACAGATGAGAGAAGAAAGCAAGTGGCTTTGCAGTATAGTTGCTTATTCTGTACCTTAATAACTAGTATACAAATATTTGTAGACAAAGGATGGATACATTTGCTAAGGGAATATCTTGCGTGAATACATTTGTTCTGTAATTCATTTCCAATTCAGCAGATAAAAAATACAGAGAGTGGATGTATTAATATGAATAATTAGTTATTAATATTCAGTCATATTTGTTATAGCACAGTCTGTCATACATATTTTTGAAGTGCCTTGTGAATGTGTACTGGTTCAAAAGGTAATGAAACAGAGCTGCATTTCCACCTTTCCATCGCCATTAACCAATGTCAGTCGTTCAGTGACAAACTGGCTAGAGATTGAAAGAGTGATGCATTTGTTAACAAGTGAAAAGTAGAGTGACAACTCATGTATTAAATGTTCTGTGATTTGTCTCAGATATTGTGGTAACCATATATAAGTAAGTAAGTAATAGGTTATTAATTGCAAGGCAAGGGTTCGTGTACATTAATCTTGCATACGTTGGCATATATGCATGGTAAGTAGTCCTGCTGGGGCCTTTCAAAACCATTTTCAATTAACCAGGAGCAATTTGAAGCAGAACACAAAAACTGTGAAATGTAATCGAAGTAACAGTTATTAAGGAGTATCTCTTACCATAATAAATTCCTGTGACATTCTTTTGAATGTTTCTTGCTGGAGTTGTATGCTTTATGCCACATTTTAACCTTAAGATGTGATGCAGTTACACTTCCACTTCTCCAAGTATTGCACAACACAGTGTTTCAAAAGCAGTGATAACAGATCACTAGTAATACAAATGACCCTTGCAATTTGCACCAATATTGTGAACTTACCCAGTAATATTTCTGGTAGAATATTCGAGTTTTAATATAAATATCTTCTTGCGCTTTTTTATTACTGAATCTATACATGTGTTATTTAAAATAAAGCAATATTGTACTGTGAATTACAGTGAGTTTCTTTTGTCGCTGTCCTTAGCACCACAGGTCTCACAGGATGTTCTGGTGGGTGAAGGCGTTCTGTGCAATAAAGCTACTGCGATGGGTATGGAGATACATGCAATAAAGAAACTGTCAAGTGAGAATAACCATGCCTTCATATTAGAGAGGGACATGTTCTTGAGATTATCTTAAATGAGTTCATGACTCTCATACACATTCATATGTGCCATTGTACAAAAGTGGGAAAGATCCACTTCATTAATTGTTCTCATTACCATCTTCCTTTTACTTTATCCCTTTGCTTCCTTTAATCCCATCCCAACAGTGGATTGAGTTACATATTTATCCTTAAGTTGTCACCAAAAACATGTCTGCCACCTGCACATGAAATTAGACATTTTTATGGCATGAACAAATGAACACAGTCCATTGTAAATTGTGCGTGGCTGCAAGTAGTTACAAAAAGAGACTGCACTCTGTGTTGTACATTGCATGAACAACAGCAGCGCATGGACTGAAGCAAACTGTGTCAACGTGGTGAGGTAGATGGTGAAAACTTATAGGAAGATGCATTACAGTAAAGTCAGTACTAGGTGAGAAGACACTAGTGATTGCTAAGACCATTTATCATCGATGGTAATCAAGAATGTAAGGCATAGGTCTGCAGCCGTTCGCTTGCTGGGATTGCGGGTTCGAATCCCGCTGGGGGAATGGATGTCTGTCATGCTTGTTGTATGTTGTCAGGTAGAGGTGTCTACATTGGGCTTATCACTGTTCCAGAGGGGTCCTACATAGTGTGGTGTGTGTGATTATCATGATGAAGCCCTAGTAGTGAGGAGGCCCTGGCCCACTAGGGGCTGTTGTGCCATGGAAAAAAAGAAAGGAGTACTGGGGTAATGACACAGAAGATAACTCAAGGACTAGGGAAAAAAACCCAGTCTCAGTGCCACTGCGTCACTTATAAACCCCACACAGACCGGGTTGGGATCGAACCCGGGCTTCCTCGAAGACAGGACAGTGACTAAACGTCTGCGCCTTGGCACAGTCTGTAATTTACTATTGGAAGCTGGATCGCTAATAATGAAATTGCTGGTCTACCAAGTTGGAGGCTTCCAAAAGTGGCTTTCTGTTAAGTAGCCTGACAGTTTCAAACTGCTGCCTCATGGAGTGGAGTTAGCCTTGTTTTCTATGAAGCATGACATCATGAATGCATATGGAAGAGTGGAGGTATAGTTCCACACTTTCTTAACGTCGGCATTACATGGAGGTGAGTTTTATGCCCTGGCCTTTTTATTAAAAAGGAAAAGAGCCCCTTGTACCTCTTGGATGAGAAGCTGGGTCGGGCTCCAGAGACGGTCTGGTTTCGCTGGAGACAAGGAAAATATGTGTTTCTTGCCGATATTAAAACGCGATTTCTTGATCGCCTGGCCTTTAGCCAAGTAACATAACGACTGAATTATTACACCTGCCTTATTGATGCAGGTAAGTAAAACTGTATGTATTCGTATCGACAAATGCTCCCTTTATGAACACACAGAACATTATTTCATAAAACATAACCCCAATTAATCGTAAACTGTTCGTACGAGAAATAACGAGTGAAAGTGAATGAGACGGTCAGGTTATGCAACACACATGCCAGATATATTTTCATAAGCGTTGTCAATTTTTCATCAGAAAGCCTGAATGGAAGAGGATTTTTGAGAGGCATAGGTGTACATGGGTAGAAAATACTAAATTGGGCCTAAATAAATAGGTTATATGTCGACTGGACTGAAATGGCGCACGACTGGATCAAGAGTCGTGTGAACAAGGAAGTAAATTTTTAAGTTTCGATAAACGGGGAAGGGACTGTTTGATTACGTGATCGACTACCGCCTTCTCAGGCACTGTACCGCGTGTAGTTAGTATATTGAGAAGTACAACACTCGCGTCGCAATTACGTGATATTTATGCTTGTAAGATCACCAAATTTAGTTCCTGCATAATTCAGTCGTTTTACATTAATCACGAAGTCTGAGAAAAGTTATGGTTTCTACTATTTAAACTCGTCTTGCGTTCTAACCAGAAATTTTATCATGCACGTTTTCAGAATCCGACGCCAAGTGGCGGTGCTGCTACGTTAGGCTGCCATTTTGCAGTTGCACTGTGTAAATGTGCTGTAAATGTACTGTAAATGTGCTGTAAATTGAACGAGTGAGTCGTGTTTCTGTTTACACTGAGTTACGTATTATGGAAACAGCGTCACAGGATGTTAATGACACGTCACAAATGGCGAATTCAATTCTGAAGATCGTTGAAGTGTCTAAAAAAATTGAAGCAGAGAGTTAAGCGGTGTTAATGTCATCAACAGGGCAATTCAGCAGATTGCAGCGTGCAGATATACATAGAAAATGCGTACGGCGCATCGATCTACAAGGGGGGTGGGGGGGGAGGGGGGGGGACGCTTAACGATGTTCTCAGTAGTTCAAGTAGCGAAAGACGGGTTTTAAGTTCCGATAAATAACATACAGATGTTCAGTTATTACGTCGCAATATATATATTGTGTCTCCATTGGAAAGGCTAGCTGGTTCATGCTGTTAGGGAAATATTCGCTATTCATAATAAGAATGATACAACATACACGTATAAACATACTGTGTGGCAAAATGTAAATGGAATCAGGTGTTGTATGTAGTTACCACTGGGCTTTGAATGATTATCGAACAGTCATGTCCCACTTGTGTGAATGATCATTGCCCCCCCCCCTTTAGTACGTGAGACAGAACGGCAGATAATTTTAGGAACGTTGCACGTAAAGTAGTCAAATATAGGCCTGTTCTTTTAGCAGCACATCTGTAAAGCATGTATTGCCGTTAATGACTACCAATAAACGCATTGGTTTCTAATGATGTAAACTCGCTACTGGGTGGAAGGCGGGGGGGTTGAACCCCGGTAGGAGCTAGATTTTCCCCACCCTAGAGCAGCCACGAGGCCCACCCAGCTTCCTGTACGTACAGTGAACACCGGGTCCGTTTCCAGGGGGTAAAGCTCCGGGGCGTGGCGTTGGACACCCATCCCCTTACAGTGCCGAAATTGTGTGTAGGGGTAGGGTTATAGTTCTACCTCCCTTTTGTGATTTCATGCCGTGTTAAAGGGTGACCTTTACCTTACCTTTATTGGCAGAATATTGTTTGTTTGTAAAATAATATATGATAATAGTTTAATATTATGTTATTTTGTGAGTTATTATTGCTGACTGTAGGTAAGAGAACATTTCTTGGAAGCGGCAATGTTTACGAGTGTATGTGCTGGTCATTGTTACAGTTTTCCAAAAAAAAATTTAAGTAGCATTGACACCCTCTTAACACAATTCGTTTCTTCTCGGAAGCCACTATACCGTAACCTCGTATCCATACAAACGTTCATTCAGAAAATCTCATTTTTAGTTTATTTCCCATGAATATGGACCTTGAATATGAATAGTGCAGTTTTATGCCTGCCTGCTTTGCTGAATCTTGTGTTAGTTAATCTCGGCGGTAGATGGAGTAGGTGGTAACGCCATGCCGTGGCCGCTTTACCCCCGGGAAAGAGACGCGTCACACATTGTATAGGAGGCCGGGTGGGTCCCAGGGACGGTCTGGATAGGCGTGGAGAATATCGTCCGCACCGGGATTTGATCCCCGGACTGTCAAGCTCGTAGCGTGTCGCTATACCGACTGAGCTATCCCGGAGCTTCAATAGGCTATAATGCAAAGCGTGGACCTCCACTCACGTCAAATTGGAATGGCGATGATCCCTACGCTGCCGCCTGCCTCGTGAAACGCTCTGTGCAATCACAAACGATATTTTAAAGTACGGACTCTATATAAGGCGTGTAGGGGAAGTGAGGTAGCTCCACTCATTCCTGAAATCGGCCCTAGAGGGAGATGAGTGTTTAGTTTCAATCCCCGGCCGCTTTTCTTCGGTGTTCGGGCGTGCGGTATCTGTGAGTGGGAGCCTGGACGGGCCGCAGAAGCCGGTCTGGTTGCTGTGGCGAAAATAATCGTCCGTTCGTGCCGGAAATTGAACCACGAATCCGTTGGCATGCATCCCATAGCCCACGTGTGTAGACGTCGTTAGTTTGCGTCGCACAAATAGCGGCCAGTCACCTGAATTTCAAACACTTCAAAATGAGCTGAACATTATTATTGCGGACCGTCACGAATGGACACACATTTGCTATTTGACATTTCCTGTTCTGTGGCCACGTTCGGCGGTACATGACCGTTCGGCGGTACATGACCTGCCTGTTAAAGCGCTGGCACAAGCCAAACTGTCAATGGACCGACTGTCTCATTCTACAGTTCGTCACGTAGTAGTCTCGATGTGACATTAGTTAGCTACATACAAATCTCTCTCTCTCACACACACCCACACAATACGTAGAAAGTTTTTAAATTGGTGCTGGAGAAGATCAGTTGGACCCATCGTGTGGGAAGTGAAAACGAAACACCGAGTCCAGGAGAACAGCGAACTAAAAAGAACGAAGGCTAACTAGATTGGTCACATTTTGCGTAGGAACTGCCTTCTAAAATACGTCATTGAAGGGGAGGTGGGGGGGGGAGAAGTGACGGGAAGACGAGGAAAACGACGTAAGCAACTACTGTTTGACGTAAAGGAAACGAGAGGATGCTGGGAATTGAAAGGGGACGCAGCTGATCGTACTGTATTGAACTCGTTGTGGAAGAGGCTACGGACCTTTTGGAAAGACAGGCAACTGAATGATGCGAGGGACATTCGGGAATGAATGACTCACCTTGTGCGTAGCAATTGTATTACCTTTAGGCTGAATATTAAGCAACCGCTAGCTCAACACATTCCCCTCCTAGGTTATACATTGCCGACATCTCCTTGGGAGCTTCCGGATGGCTTCATGGAAACATACTTTACGGAGTGTTGCAACACTGCTCGCGGATAGCCGCCAGCGTAGTTTAGGTCCCACTGCTGATGCTCGGTACCCAACTGAACCCACTGCTGCTTTCGGGCCTTTTGTCGCCACCAACTGCAGATAATCGACGATAAATATATCACCGTGTGACGCCTTTTTTCCATCAGGATCCACGTGGTTATTTTCGGCCCGTTATAATCGCCGATTATGCGACTCTTGTTCATGCGCTTGCTAATGACAGCTGCGTAGGCATGCACGAATAGAGCAATGTGGTGGTGGTGGTGGAATGACGTACTAAGACTGCTCTATCCGATTACAATTTGCACGACGTAAGGCTTGTTATTTGCCGACACAGTAGCAGCTAACCAAATCAATCCGAACGCACGCCTGCCCTGTTTGGAGAGTGACGCTAAAGTCACTTGACACTAAGTGAAACGAATGCCAAGTGACTTGTGCCTGAGAAGAATTTGTGTAAGTGAATGAATGATATAACTTGCAATCAGGTGCGCAGATCGAATACCGGCAGGGACACAGTCTATCCTAGCCTCACAAGATCGGTTCTGCTAACTTGGCATCCATTTTAGTGTTAACTTCCCATCTGGGCCTATACTTTCGGTGATCTCTTTCTTTCAGGGGGTTTCAGGCTAAATTGTTTAGCATGCATGCTACAAGTGAGCTGAGTTTCTCATGAAGATTATTGCGAGATTTCAAGTTCTCACAGCAGTGATGATGAAGATTCCATTCTTCTGCGACGTTGCGGAGGCACTGCGCTCTTTCACTGCGTCGGTAAATATTTGCTAGACGATACTGCGTAAAATCCTAGAAGAGTTGAATCTTCAAGAAGCTGGTTTGTAACGATAAAATTATTTTTACTAACAGAAATTTTGTCTGAATTTTAAGACCATGTTGTAGCGAAATTTAGAGCTTTTAGTTTCCTTGCCTTCTGTCTACAAACTGTGGTGCTTCAGCCTAACCCCACCGCATTATTACACATAGTCACAGTTCAGTAATTCGTACTGTGAGGCCTCAGTTTCATTTCTTAACCCGAAGATGGACATCATGGCAGGGCGTTCCAGAACGATGCAGTGCCCCATAAGATAATGGAGCCCATGCCATACTATGTACAACTGACAAAGTATCGTTAAAAAGCACAAGACAAGCAATGTAAGTATTAACATAATATTGAGGCGCGTTCGCGTAACCATTTTGCCGTGCAAAAGCAAGCAGTATTGTATATTTTGAGTGTCTATAGCCTTAGTTATCCAACATGCAAAGCGCATGCGCCGTGCTGTATTATCTGTGGCCTGTCTAGCTGTCCCATATTTGTCCACGTCCGATGAACGGCACGGTTTGCGCAAAATAGTTATTGAAAATAAAATGTGCGTTTTGATTTTCTTTACAACTTTGTATCAAACATTTCTTACTCTGAAAATAATTCAGCGGGATATAATAAATGTGTAGAGATCTTCATGTAAAGTGCCCGTTCTTCTTGTCAGATTTTAATGAAACTTGAATTTTCTCGGCAGATAATAAAAAATACTCAAATATAAAATTTTATGAAAATCCGTCCAGTGTGGACTGCGTAATTCCATGCGTACCAACAGACACATAACGAAGCTAATAGTCCTTTTTTTCCAACTTTGCGAACGCGCCTAAAAGTGTTCATATTCGTCTTCGTAGAATTCTTTCGGTTGGGCAGTTAACGACGTTGTGCCAACCAGTGCAAACAGTGAGGCGTCAAGCGGTTATCACAGTTGTGAATGTATGGCTAGAGTTTCTCTCGGCGGTGACTGTAAAGATGTCTGCATTGTTCGAAGTGACGTCGTGTATTTTGGTGGCTAGGTAGCGCACGTAATTTTCGCAAGAACTTGCTACCCTTAAGATGGAGGTAGCACGTTCTTCCGAAACGTCCATACGAATGTCCCAAACCACATGGCGTCATATCTCAGAAGACAGTAATTTGCGTTGTGAAAATGAATAGATTTTAAAAGAAATCGATTTAATTAATTAGTAACTGTTGTATGGAAATGGAAATATTTTAATTTACAGCCGAACTCGGTTATAACGTCATGAAAGGGATATTTTGTGTCGTTATAGCTGAGGGGTATAATGTTACGGATAACAGTGAGGAATTAATTGGTTCCGCAGAATATCCAACGTTATAGACTCGGTATCGCCTAAACCGATGTCGTTATAACCGGGTTCGACTGTATGTAATGTAGAGCCCTATGGGGTTCCGCGACCGAGATTTTAGCCAAATAAAATGCATTCATAACGCACAACCGAGCAGATAAAGCGGCAGCCGGTAGCTGTCACACAAAATAGTGGTCCTATATAAGTCATATATTTCACTTCAGAGCTGATACACCGTAAGGCCAGTGTTGCGATTCAGCACGAGCTGTCGGTAGCATTAACCTTCATGTAAATTCAGTCTTATGTTGCCCAGAGGCGGCCTTGGCTAAAGAACATCTGTTGCTACGGCATTGTTTTTCTATCGCTGCTGATAGATCAATTACGACTGAGCATTGAGTTTATGGGTTCATAAATACTTTCTCTTCCTGCATTATCAAATTCATTCTAACAACTGTTCCAAGGATGTCCAAATATTCAGAAGATTTTGCATCAGAATTTCGTTAACAGCAGGTTTGAGTGAACTTGTACTGAAAGCTTTCGTGATTTTATTTTGGGAAAGGATATTTCCGGTAAGCCCAAGAGACCGTCCGCGAATGCATGCTATCATTCGTTGCAGAGTCTTTTGTCTTCAAGTTTACCATCCGAAAATGGTTAAGAAATACGGAATTATAACTTTGCGTGTTGTTTAGTATGGGTGTGAAACTTGGTCGCTCACAGTAACGGGGGAACGTAGGCTTAGGGTGTTTGAGAGTGGGGTGCTGAGGAGAATATTGGGGCCAAAGAGGGACGAAGTAATACGGGAGTGGAGAAAATTACGTAATGAGGAGCTTAATGATCTGTACTCCTCACCAAATACTATTCGGGTGATAAAATCGTGAAAAAATGTGATGGGCTAGGCATGTAATACGTATGGGGAAGAGGATAGGTGCATACGGGGTTTTGGTGGGGGAAAGAGACCGATTGGAAGGCCCAGGCGTAGATGGGAGGATAATATTAAGATGGATCTTCAGGAAGTGGGATTGGACTGGATTGATCTGGCTTAAGATATGGACGGATGGCGGACTCTTATGAATGCGGTAGTGAACATTCGTGTTACATAATGTGCGGAGAATTTCTTGGCTAGCTGAGGACCTTTGAGGTTCTCAAGAAGGACTGTGCTCCATGGTGTTATTGGGTCTGTACCATTATAAGAATGAAGATATTGTGGAAAACTGAAAAATGGATTCAGTAGTGAATGTGCTAAATAAACACATGAAATTCGATAAATCACTTGGACAGAATAACAGATTAAAGAATACTGATAAGATGTCTACAATTTGAACCGAAAAGACTCCCAGCCGGGGGAAGAACTTCGAAAAATGTAATTAGCGTGTGAGCTCGCAACAGTCCAGGAAGCGAAGAAGCTATGAAACGCTATGATGGGAAGACGTGAAGAAACACAAAAATATAGAGGATGATAAAACTAAAAGGGAATTTCAGCAAATCAAATAAGTTGTTTTATTTGATGGGTAATATCAACAGCAATATTCGAAGTATTGCCCGAATTTCTTAAATTAATGTTGCCATGTGGCCTTTTCGAACCGTCTTACGTTCTTGCTTCTGGACCATTTTGTGCTGACCCCTGGACGAATCGTCATTGAACGGTAGATGATGATGCGTGAAATACTGAGTGCTTTGTATTGTCCTTCACTGAATGCACTACCCATCCTACACACTCGTGGCCCATACTGAAACTGCCTACACAAATCGAAGAGCAATCGCGAAAGCAGTAAGAACAACCGGACACTCCGCATACACGCCTATGTGTCACTTCTGCCCAAACAAGGGGCTGAGTGCCGCCTGCCTAATGAAGGCACGAAACGTGTGCTTTTTCATTCCAGGTTACAACAATTAGCCATCTCGAGGAGAGCACTGTACAATTTTGCGATGTTTCAGTAGTCTAGCCAAGGAAATGTGGAAACCCATGAATGTGTATGTTCGTATCTAACCTGTAGACTTACTGTATATTTAAAAATGTTCTCAAACAGGTTCTGTTGCACTTTTCTTTGGACATTTGGTTTACTCTTAAAGTGATACAAATATTTTGAACCATATTTTACATTGTGGACCTGAATAGAAGTGAGTATTGACGGAAGAATAAAAAACCAACTAGATGCCACTTATTATTTTATTGTACTTCTTATAGGCTCAACATGTTTCGGGAATTACTACGCCCATCATCAGGAGCTCGCGAATATGATGTTGGTTATCACATTGGTCGTATC
>Ga0123355_10010563_pt1 | contig 14170 bp, 5 predicted proteins | sample TergutEmb28metaG_3_FD_89872 | JGI IMG/M metagenome (GOLD analysis project Ga0123355, IMG submission 89872) | Embiratermes neotenicus P1 segment gut microbial communities from Petit-Saut dam, French Guiana - Emb289 P1 | ecosystem: Host-associated > Arthropoda: Insects > Digestive system > Gut ... | reverse complement strand
TTAAAAAAAAAAAAAAAAAAAATAAAAAAAAAAAAAAAAAAAAAAAAAAAAAAAAAAAAAAAAAAAAAAAAAAAACATTTTACTCTTTTCTCGAAATGGCCCAGTAAACTGAATATGGTTGTATTAAAATTTCTCAGGCTGAAAGAGAAAAATTATTATTGTTTCCTTCTAAGTTTGGTGCCTTCTTGTGGTAGCTGGGTGTTAATATTTCTGTGTAATTATCATACCTCCCAGTTTTACATTGGAGATGGAGGAAGTAAGCATTTTTAAGTGTTTTAACTACCAACAGACACACAATATCACAACCCTAAAATCTATGGCGTCTTTCTCTAATATAATGGAGAACTACAAATGTTTAATTAAGAACCATGCACGGATCGTAATTGTATTATATAACATAATATTCTAACATACAAATGACCTCATTTGTGTAATCAAATGGAATTACCTCTTTAAGACACTGTTCATATTGAATAGGTTTAGGGTCTACACGACGGTTAAATGTGTAATCATGCGCAAGTATGGAAACACAAATTGGAAGTACCGAAGGTCGAGAAACATTAGTTACTTGTATAATGTCATTATGTCATTAAATATCATCGCAGAAAATAAAATTTTGCCTTTTTGTGTGAAAGTATGGTCGGTGTACAAACAAACCCTTTGTCTTGAAAATATAAAATAAAAATCTTTGAAGCAACTTGTACATTTTTTTAAAATTGTTTCTGCAGTTTAAATGCGCTACAAAGTTTGACTTTCTTTCACGTATCAAAATAATTTCATATGTGTTTCTCGTGAATAAATGTTAGTATCTCAAACCATTGTGTAGGAAATCAAACTGACGACGGTTTGTTGCGCTCAGAACAGTGTGCGTGGGTCCAAAGCATAGTATGTTTGTAAGAGGACCTCCCGTGGAGTCGCATATCGCGAGTGAGACTCTGGTTAGGAGGCGAAGCCCACCCACTGACGCGTCAGTTGGAACAGCAAGACTTTGCAACACAACATTTCATATCTTACAAAAACTTGAGTAGCTGGCTATCATTATTTGTTGTTTCGGTCACATTATAGGCCAATGAGAACTTTGCAGCAACCTACCTCCCTGTGGGACGTCCTGGCAGGTATGAATCCACCAGTTCTTACGTCAGTATACACGAACTTTTTAAGTTGAAAAATTTATCGTCAGGCTGTACCGTAATTACTGAGGTTTTACAAATTTCTCAAATGCACGCAGATATTGTCGAGTACTAAATACGACCACACGGAAAATTAAATTAAATGAGTTTTATTACGTACGTGTGAATTGTCGCTGGTACGAATATTTAGTAACTTAAAGTTTTTTTCTCTCTACATTATTTTTACTTAGAAACTTCTGTTCATATTGCGTGTCACATGAACACGAAAACGATGATAGGGTTCCGGTTTGATGTATATTATTATTATTATTATTATTATTGTTACTGCAAAAGGGTCGCAACCCGTTGGCAGTAGTCCTTACACTAGTACACACGAAACAAACTAGAATAAAATATACATAAACGAAACAACACAAAATACAGTAAATACAAGTACACATATTATCAAAACACCCTCATATTACAAAACACACACATACATACCCACACCCATATATTAGTACAAGATACGCATCAATTGAAATAGTCACAATACATTCAATTGTAAGGAGGCAAGACTTGGGGGAACGTTCTAATATGAATTTTAGTCCCTGTGTGACCAGGGTTCGGACAGATGAATCACTCTTGAGTAAAATTAATCGGTCCGCCGCCATTAACTTCTTACACAATACAGTCACCAATATACAAAATTTAAGGGCAGCAAATAGAGTACCGAGTGATACTTTCTGTCCAGTGTGTGCTGTTAAAGCAGATCTGCTAATTTCAACCTTCAGTTCCACTTAACATGAGACTTTTCTTCTGTATTTCTTTACCTCTCTTCAGTTCTGGTATTGAGGTAAACCTGTGGGTGCTCACTCTCAATATCCATGCAGCAGAGTCGGTCCTAAGAAGCTATTAAACTTTCTGATGATAAACAAATTACCTTCATGTATAGAACCACAGGGGCGTTAGAGTGTAATATTGAAATCTTCAAAAATAAAATAAAATAAGGGAATATGAGTAGGCTACAAACTCTCACTTATATGAAGTTCAAGACGGAATTAAGAGAAATTAAATTTGTTTCGAAAGCTGTAAATTTCGATCGTGATGGATAACTAAGATCATTTCGCTTGCATAGAAGAGAAATGTCAAATATGTGAATTAATTGATTTTGTGGTTGTGAAAACGAATTTACCCAAACATCACAGAAGGAACAAATCTGTAAAAACACAGCTGCAAGAAATACAAATTTTGCAACAAAAAAAAAAATAGCAACAGACGTGAATGCTTATGTAAGTTGACGCATTGCTATAGATCACAACATGCCTAGTGTTGCCACATGGTCCTCTGCTCTAGCGTTGTATCGGTTATCGATTATGCTGAAGCAGAGCAATGAGGTAGGAGGAGACGGCCCCGGGATACATTAACCACACTAGCAAGACGATTAGGCGTGGTTCTTCATCAAATTAACGGTTATTGTAAAGTACGTGATAACGTTACATTGAATGGCGTTACATCTAACGATATGTTAGCAATGCGTAGAGAATTGCAATTTCTGTAAGCAATGTAATTTAAAACTTCACACCAATGTCATCAGTTTACTTCTTATACCTCTACTCATAATTAATTATGTCACCCACATTTTCTCCGAAATTTGTGGTGTGAATGTAAATGTTAGTGACAGTCGAGTAAGGATTAGAACGCACGGGGGGAGGGGGATATGTTGCTTGTTTGAAATAACATCAACATGTCATGTAGCCAGTGAGAGAAATACTGGTTTATGGTTCTTCCAGAGCAAGTGTTCACTGAGCATTATGGGATACTTAATTTTTTAAAATATGTAATTATAATACGTTATAAAACAGTAGAACATCCAATCAAGAATACGTATAAGATTAACCATTAGGCATCATTCATCCTATATATAGAACAGGCGTACCACAACTCCCCAGAGTACGCTTTTTATATATTTAGTTAATAAATACATTATTTAATTATTTTTTTTAGACTTTCACCATCTTCGTGTATTCCTCCACAAACTGTCTTGTATTTCCTAATGTGAAACTTCTTGGTTTATATAATATTTACATTGTACATAAATGGTGTGCTAAACTGTAAATGTCCAGCTTCAGGGCCAAAGGGTTAAAGTTGTTTGAATATTACACCGTGTTCTTGGGTGATTTGTTAAAAAAATTATGGGTGGAAAAGAATGCCTTAATTTTCAAAGGTCAACGTGTCCAAGAGACATCCTGCAGCTTAAAGTACTTCTCGAAGTTCTGAAGTCACTAATTTACTTCGAAACGTTGTAAACCACCCACACATAAACACAGCGACATACAGAAGAGCTGATTCCTTCTAAACACCGCTGTAAAACCTCAACTGTCCAAAGGATAAATTTTTACATTTGTTTAAGGAAATGTAATCGGGATATCTGTGTAATGGAATATAATTCATTAGGAGGAGTAGTGAAGTTAATAAAACAACATAAATTAATCACAGATCCATCCTTTGGTGGACATCTGTATTGTGACATTTGGAAACGAGTCTGAAAGAACAGATCACTCAATCGCAAAAAATTTAAAAATTATTTGAAGCGAAATCCATGGGTCTTTAACATACGTACTTCAAAAACTGGCAGATATTTCTCTCGGTTAACTTACGTTATTTTGTACAAATAACTCTTTCTCCAGTTCTAAATATGTTGATTATTTTCTACAATGCAAGAAGGACCTGTTCCTTTGACAAACTCTCAGAAGTAACCTCATTCTTTATCTGTTTTAAATTACTTCTACTTTGTAATACAGAACATTACCTCCCGGTCTGCTGATGTCTCTAAACCCCACACAGTATTTTGCGCCCTTATTGTAAGATTATATTTCCTATTATCTCAATCACCACCATGTAGTGGCAATAAAAATACTGACAATTTTTAAATCCCGAATTTACTTGCATTTTACAAGCAATTTTCCTTAGGGGGAGAACACTTAAAATAACCCTATATGTTGCGTGTTTATCACGAATATTTTAAAACATTTTATCAAGGTCAGGTATGATCCTGAAAGGTGATTTTGCTTCGTTGTGATTTTTTTTATTGTGACTTTGATAAGGATACTTTGCAAGAACATCTGGGTGAAGCCATCTGAATAAACCTTTTCATTGAAAACTATTAAAGTGACACCTTTTCTTTCACTATTTAAACAGCTTTTCGTAATGTATTTGTACTATATTCACGGTATTTTGATCTTCGCTTCCTAATTATTACAAATTAAATGAAGGTTAGAAAAACTATATCATGTTAAGTTATTTTCATGAGACGCACCAAATTAATATCTAGTGATACAATGTTATGTGAAATATAACTATCCTTAATTTTGCGTCAATATTTTATATTTATTTAATGCGTAGAAAAATTATTGTAGTACATAATAATGATAATCCTTACAAGGACACCATTTCTCTTACGGTGAAACAAATTCCCGTAATTATAACACAACAGACCAAAACACGACATTTGAATGTTCCAGTGTTGATTCAAAATGTTTTATGATTTTGATGTGTCAGGATTGAATGTACTGTGTTTCTTACTGTCCATAAAACAACAGGGATGAATTGTCTTACGATTTACTTCCTCTAAGTCTTTTGTTACTTTTTGTCGCATGTTACTTTTTCCAACCAAATGTTAAAATAATTTACCGGGTCTTTCCCGGGGGTAAAGTGCGGCCGGGGCGTACTGCTGACCACTCACCTCCTTCTAGTACCGCGGTCATAGATGAGTAGAGTTATACCTCTACCCACCTTCTGGGACGCACAGGGCCTATAACGGTATCTCTCTACCTTTTTTACCATTTGATATTACACTATCTCCTTCTTCTTTCTTCCCAGAAAATAACGTTAAAATAAATATGTTCCAAAACTTGGTATTGTGAAGGTTTCAGAATCTTCCTCTAGAAAAATTGTTAGTAGAATGCAAATATTTTAACCAATTAGGGTGCCAACTCATACTTTTTTATCCGGGTTTATATTGAATATTCATCTTACATTAACTCGCACAGCAAATGAACAGTGCAGCAAAAAGCTTCGGTGAGGGAGAGAGTGGAGTGTTTTCATCAGGATGCCAGAGGGGATTCACACAACTAATCCCCCGCTTATGGACACTGCCCATTGCGCCACACAGAATCCACCCACATCAACACCTCTTTGTGTAATTATTTTACCCCTCTTCACCCCTGTGTCCAGCGCGATAGTCAGGGATTCCATTTGAGTTCGCAGCAAAATCACACTGTAGATCCCTTTGTATGTTCGTGAATGAAAAACGAAATAAACAACACATTCGAATTTTTCGTCTCGCTTTTCGTGCCCTCTTCAGAGTTCAAGTATCATAAGAGCACGTTATGCTGAGTATCACTCATGCGTCCTATTTGAGATGTTCTTTGGATAGGTACGCACGTATTAGCTTTGTGTAAAGATAGTTTTGTGAATTTCCTCAGTGTTATAAATCCTGACGTCTGCTTCTTACTGCTAATATTTCACTCCAGCATGTATGAATTACTCCAACCCATATTCAAAACAGAAGCAGTCATGGAGTCAATAGAATCTATTTCATTATATTAAATACTTATTTACAATGCTAGTCATAAACAAATTTTGTACACCGTAGAAACAATGAGAAAAAATATTATAATTGATAGTCTGTAAATTTGAACTTAATTTTGAACTTCACACTAACAAATTAACACATTAACACAACATGGCGACAGGGGGCCTGCAAAACCTGTTTCTTTCTTTTCACATTATTCCCGGTGAAGGTGTGAGTGAGGGGTTGCTGTGTGAAATCTGCTGCAGCTCCTTATACTCGTAGCAACCGCACCGAATATAAGCTTCTCCAACTCTATTGTGAATTGAAATACGATCTACTTGTATTTCCTTCTTACACTTCTAGTTGTTATTAATTTTATATTAAAATATAGTTATTTTATATTTTGTATACACATTGTGGATTTGTACCCATCACCCAATTTTGTGCGGGTGATAAAATCGAGAAGAATGAGATGGGCTGGGCATGTGACGCTTATGGGTGAGGAGAAGGAGGTGTATAGGGTCTTGCTGGGGAAACCGGAGGGAAGGAGACCACTGGGGAGACCTAGGCGTAAATGGGTGGATAATATTAGGATGGATCTCCAGGAGGTGGAATGTGTGTATATAGACTGGATTGGGCTGGCCCAGGATAGAGAGACAGGTGGCGGAAGCTAGTGAGTGCGGTAATGAACCTTCGGGTTCCGTGAAATGCGGGGAATTTCTTGACTAGCTGCAAACCAGTTAGCTTCTCAAGAAGGACTCTGCACCATGGAGTAAGTAAGTATATACACTGTGGAAATTTAAAATCCCGCCGAGATTTAAACAGTTCTTCCCTTACCAATGTGTGAAGTATACGGTCCCACACAGAGAAGACGTTTTGTGCGGTTTGTAATGTATCGAGTTCATCTCGAAACATCGAAGTTTATATTCGCAATCTTGTAGCGATCAATAGTATATACCATTATGTCTAGCGAGGAAAAGTCTCATCAGATTGGCAAAGATAGTGCAAGCACGTTACTGTCAGCCGGTGCTCTTGTGGAGGCTGACAGCTCCGATCGCTGATAGGAGTAATTATAGAATAGCGGCCCTACAGTAGTGTGTGGTGTTTATAGAGGGTGGTGTATAGAACTCGATTGCTTCTGGTTTTGATACTAAGTAATTACGAATCCGCAAACACCAGGGCATGGAGAAACCAAATTGTGAGTCAAGACAAAATAGATACTACAAAAAAAGGAAATAACTCATCTTGTTTGTAGCACATTTAGATTCCACCTGTAAGGACTTTTTTCGGATCCCTGTGTGGGCTGATTTCGGAAAACCTTTTAGAGTAATCGATGCACTGAGGAGACTAAGAGCTTAATAACCTCAACAGGAAGATATCTCAAGAAGTAAAAGGACGGGTTATGGGTTTGCCTATCCTACTGTGAAATGGATACACGAGACTGTTTCCCCATGGGGAAAGAGGCCCGAACGTGAAACTGAGTAGCCTCTCCATGCTATAGTACAGAGGTTAAAGAATGCGTACGGCTGTAATTCCTCTTCCACCATACTATTTCATGGCGTACACAGGGACAAATTTGTTTTTACTTTGTCGCGAAGGTTTCATTTTTTTAAAAAAAAAATGTGAGGAAACAAGAATTACATGTCTTAATTTACCAATTTTCAATCACATGTGCGATAATATTCCAAGCAATAACAGAAATTAGTGCTTTTCCATAACGTGGCAGAGCCACTCCTTTCAAATTGCTCACTCACTCTCTCATTTAATAATTCAGCCAAAGAGTGGCGAAAGATTTTTGAATATAAACAGTTTGCATGCTACTGTAATAAGATACCGACAAATAAGTTGCGTTGTTTTTTATCACGGATTATTCAGTATAGAACACGGACAGGAAACAAATTTACCTGAAAATATTTGCCGATTACTCCTTGACTAAAAACGCAGTAAAGAAATTTCGCGGAACAACATATGGTAAGAAATATGAAAACTTTAACTTCTTACAGATGTTAACAGGCTATCAGATAACGTATTATGAACGGCAAAGGCCATAATTCTTCGATTTTTGCCAACAAACATTCAGGGTTCATAAATGATTTTGGATTTGTGTTCGTAAACGGATTATTTAAAGATATATGATAAAGAAACAAAACGTTACGCACTAAGCGTCTAAAGACATGCAGATGGCTGTAAATTATGGTTGTGAAACACAAGACGGCAAAGGCCATACTTATTCGATTTTTTCCAACAAACATTCAGGGTTCATAAATGATTTTGGATTTGTGTTCGTAAACGGATTATTTAAAGATGTATGATAAGAAAACAAAACGTTACATACTAAGCATCTAAAGACAGGCAGATGGCTGTAAATTATGGTTGTGAAACACAAGACGGTAAGCAGCCTGGGGTATTGAGATGTGATAAACTACTAGCATTCCACGGAAAAATTAAAGACAGTCATGACCTAAATAAAGACAGATGTAAGCCTGTTATTAAGCCTCATCTGCTTTAAATTATAAAAGCATTGCCGAAGTATCGTGCGAAATGTAATGTGAGGGGCTGAGTAGGTAGGGGTCTATCCTATTTCAAGTTAACGTTTCAAAAATCACATCAATGGAATAGGCAAAATTATAATAGCTTGTCAGAGTAGCCAGCACAAAGTGCGAAAATATTTCTTAATTCCATCTGAAGGGATATTGTGGAAATAGACCTGTTGTGTTCCATTTTATAAGAAGATGACACATACTACGGTCTTTAAGTCAGTGCTTCATTAGTATATTTTTGTCAGAGTGAGCTGGGTAACAATCTGTATAATTAGATGATATGGTAAACTTAGTGTTCAGAATTAGAAAACTACGTTTACCAGTTTGCCTGAAACAAGCTGTTTTTGCAAACTTGCAAGCAGATATGAGCAATTGGCTTAGAAGTATACTTAAATGGACTGTGGCTTTAGTAACCATCCAACTGATGCCATTATTTAGTTACTACACAAAACAATAATATTATTTGAAAATTGGTATTATGTTGTTTTGGGACGCACAAATCTCGGATGCCAGGGAGCCTGGAAAAATAATTTTGTACAGTGATCTCTAACATCTTTGAATCCTCAGTATAGAACTCACTTCAAAACACCCTTCTGGCAACTAGAAGTTAGTTCCTGGAAATTTAGAAATTTTTTACACTCTTTTTATTGTTACTAATTTTTGTTGCGAGTTAAATTCACAGATCTTCCAAAAATAATGAAAAATTTTCTTCGTGACAGCTGACTAAATGTTAGTGAGTTGGATAATAGAATATCAGATACCCAAGTTACTGCATAGAAAAAAAATAATTACAGATAGGGAGTCGTGTTTTTGTTGTGGTGATGTTGATAGAGTTAGCGGTCATAGCAGTAAGAGTATTATTGTTGTTCTTATTATTATTAGTAGTAGTAGTAGTAGTAGTAATAGTAGTAGTAATAATAGTAGTGGTATTGGTAGTAGTATTGATGATAGTAATAGTAGTAGTAGTAAGAGTGTGAGTTTTTATTTTATTTGTAGTACTATTATTAGTATTTTATGTAGAAGTGTAGATGTACTGGTAATGTTTGTGTTGGTAGTGGCAGTAGTAGCAGTAATTAGTAGTAGGAATCGTTATTATTATTATTATTATTATTAGTAGTAGTAGTAGTAGTTGTTGTAGTAGCAACAATAGTAGTATTAGTATTAGGCCTATATTACACCTTATAGATAAGGAAAATTCACTTTTACTAGCGCCAATTTTGGTATGTTTTCATGTCCGCTTTATGATGACGGAGGTAAATATTTTAAAAAATATTTCTTTAGTTTAATCCACATGCAAATTATGTCCTAACTCCTTCATAGGAATTGTGCTTTTACGTGTTTTGGTGTTTTGTTACATTTATGTTCAGTGAACAAGTCAATTATTTCACCTGTGTTGTAGAGGAGAGTTGTGTTGCAGCTTTATGTTAAGGAGAATGAGAGATGTCTGTCTACTTGTTTAGTTAACACCCGTGCATAAGGTACGTGTGATGCTGAGGAAAATCGTCATTTCAAGGTTGTTTCATCATCCTGTGCTGTTGCGTGTGCCTTTTGTTGTAAGAAAAGAATCTCTTCAATAAACCAAGCGCACGTTCTGGAAGACTTGCTGATGTCGGTGACGACCGTCTATGGAATTACCCAGAGAAACATTTTGAGCACTCGAATAAATTTGTATACTTCCTGACAAATTAAGATGTTACTGGCCTATATGAATTTAACCACCATTAATTTATACGTATCAATTGTTTTGCGCCAAAATATTTTTCTTTTTGTTTCAAAGAGGAAGTGATAAATTGCAGTCTTTCCAACTGTACTGCTTAAATTAGAGAGGGAAGCGTGGTGAGATGGAGTAAATACGTAATATGTGTCGGAGAGCTTGTAAGATTATAGAGAGTTTTAATCGGAAATTGTGCGGGAAGGAGCAACTTGTGAGGCATCGATGTAGGTGTTTTGAAATCTCTCTTAAGCAAAATGGATCCAAACTGTGGGCAGAATACTTGTGGCTTTGCTTAGTGTCCAATGTCTGGCACTCTAACCGCGGTCATGGGACAGCTATATTCAACAACTGATAGAGGTGTACACTGATAGGCTAACGTGTGTGCGACATTTCTAAATATGTTGCAGAGAATTCTAAAACTGTCGAAAGAACGTCCTTCATGATAATTACACCTCACCGCATCAAGGATATAAATAAATAACGCAAGATTGGAGGAACTGATTTTGGGAAAATAACCAGTCACAATTTACGATTGTTCCTATTTTTCTTGCCGGAATTACACACAGTACTGTTTATGAAGGCATAGGTTATCGCAAAGTGCTTCAACATGGACTACAAAGACGTCTGTTAACAGGGCACAATAATCAAAGTTTAGAGGTAACTCTCTCACGTTTTAGGGCTTAAAATAAAATGAAAACAATTTCCTGGTATCTGTAGTAATAAGCCTTAAAGCATCTGTGCAGCATTGCCCTATTCAGAGTCAATTCAATTCATTACAATGGGGACAGTTAAATTCTACGAGGGCGAAAATAAAATTCAGAGAATGCCGGCTTACTCTATAATGTGTGGTGCCTGTATACTGGGATACAGAAGGATTCATCAACGTTCAATTTATAACTTAAAGCGAAATAATAAAACATAATAATTATTGGCAATGGCTGAGACAGCTGCGTGAAAAAATTCATAGGAAGAGAAATGGATATTTACTGCGAAGTGTGGTCCTTAAGCAGGAAATTCTATCCCACTTAGCTCAAGTGAGAAACCAAGATTTTTTGTAGTCATGCCACTGAGAATTTCTGCACCGTACACCTTACAGTGCTGTCCTTGCCCCGTCAGACTCTCATTTGCTTGGGCCACTGAAATTATACTTGGGGATTCCCCAATTCCACAAAAGTGAGAAAATGAAAGTGACTCTTCATGAACGGTTATGAATGCAAGAGCACAATTGGGCAACAGAATTCGTAAGTTCCTGCCAATCTGGGAAGAATTTATAAATGTGCTTAGGATAATTGACAAAAATTTTAAATATTTTAAATATTTTAACTGAATAAATGAGATACGTTTAATATTGTAATATTTTATTATTTAATTTTTATGGTTTATATTCTCCAAAATTTCAGGGAGTTTTCGTGAATATGCGACCATTAAGTATTTGTACGTAAACATTACGTAAGAGGCGGTGTAATTACATTTTATCGCATCAGTTTTGTGGGATGCATCTGTGTGTTGTGAATAATTATTAAAGCGAGATTCACGCCTGAACCCAAATTAGAGGCGATTTAATCTCATTAATTGCATTCACAAGTAGCATTTAAAATAAATTGCATGCTGCTTTCCACTTTATCGTATTCGAAAAGACAATGACTAAATGAATACAGATTAAAGTCAAGCTTGAAAAACATACAAGTCCTTATGACAATGCAAGAAATACATAGAATATTGTTAATGTTGATGGTATTATTTCCGGTTGTTATTTGTCAAACTTTAAAATAAATATTCTTTGAAAATAATTAATAAAAGAGCTCTTAATATTTAATGCATAAGAGGGGAGTTTAGGGAAATATGAGAATAAGCTTTGGTCTACAAAGTAAGCAACTGTTCTGGTCCTTTTCTCACTTCTTGTTAAACTAGTAAAACCATAAGGCCTCATCTGTGTTTAACACATATAAGCTAAAACTTACAAGTTATTATGTATTTTAATTCATCTATAAATGTGTTATCTATATTCTTACTACGTTTATCAATATAAACACAAAAGGCTTAAACAAATATATATTTCACAAGCCCATAAGCTTGTAATTTATTTCATATTTCTGTATGAATTTTACGTCAACTGAAGTAATTAATGTTAAAAGGAATACCTTCATTGTCTGGAACTGTCCAATTTAACAATTAGCCAATTACATTATATTGTTATATGTTACTCTGACATGTTACGTGATCAAATTTTCGCGGTTTATCCACAGATTGTGGATAGAAGAGATGCATTCACGTTTAGCAGAAATTGCGAATATGTCAAATATGTAGTTGGAGACATCAAAACATCATCTTTGGAGGGATCGTGACATGTTGGTCATTTAGAGATAATTCTAATTTACTTTTTCAGTAAATATATGAAAGATTCGAAATATAACTTCAGGAACGATTATTGTGTTGGCCTTTCGCCCTCTTCAGTATGAAACGTCCAGAATGGAAGGAATATTTTTTCTCCACATTCTTTAAGGCCCCAGTACATTCAGTTATTAGAAATACAAGTTTTGTGGGCACGGTGTCATAACAAAGGAACAATAATTCAAAGTCAAAAATCTCTACACATCTGCCTTACAGGATAGGTCTCCTTGTGAAGCTTTGATTATCTTCAGGTATTAGTGTAGGTGGTAAAGAATGTTTCCTTTCCTTTCTTCCTTACTTACTGCCTGTCAATCTCTTTATATATAAGGATTTCTAGAGGCAATTTTCTTAGCATAGGTTTTTATACTTTTTGTGTTTGTTATTTCTCTCTCTCTCTCCCTCTCTCTCTCTCTCTCTTCCTCTTCTTTCCCTTTCTCTCAATTCGTCTGCGTGCAAAAGCCTCTGGGGATTCTGTTTTCAATTTGCGGGTGATAGGAGGCGAGTGGTTGCAAGACTTGTGCTGCTTTCCGGATAGCGACCCCTCGTTACCCGCCGGGAATAATAATGGGAATAGCGCTTCTTTTAGTGCATCAGATGCCCTAGAAAGTTAGTTGTTGATCGAAAAGATAATTAAGCTATTGCCTTAGCTTATTACAATCAAAGTTGCATATATGTGCAGGTTGGGGTGTCAAAACAAACAGGGACTTGAATTTGAAAAATTTTTACGATAAACTAAGTACAATGAGCAGAATAATTATTGAGCATCTGGTAGAAGCCTAGACAAAACACAAGAAATTGTGTCAGAAAAAGCATTTATGTTATGTACAGTCAGGTGAAGTCTTTGCCGAGCGATTGTCATCTGTTTGTAGAACTGACACTATAATTGATAACGCAGGACAGGGCTACTAACAACGGGGATTATAAAAGATCTTCCCAAGACGTATCATATGCCTCAGATGTAGAGAGCAGTAAGTAGGGATTTAGCGGGAGAGCAGTGCAATGCCATATGAACAGTTCTTATTGGAGTTCGGAATAAATAATCTGAAATATATGCATTGAAATTTAATTTTCTCATTCTTATATTTTCCGCATTGCACGAAGACCGAGTGATTATTAGAATACTTAAGAGAACTACCCAATTATCCACCCGAGTCCGAAACAGTCTCTAAATTACAATAACAGACGAAGTTTGTCTTGTACGCTGCATGAAACCATTCGTGGGAGTGAAGGTATAGCTCCATCCATTCTTAACCTCGACACCACACGGGAATGAGTGGTCGATTTAATGCAGCGGCCACTTGCAACACTCTCCACTCCCTGGAAAATAGCCCCATCACCCATTTAATGGGGGGTTGTTTGGATTCCATAGTCGGTCTGGACATTTCAGAGAAGAAACAATGTACTTGACATTGTCAAGTTTCGAACCCCGAATTCTCCAGCCCGTAACTTAGTCTCTATAGTGGTAACGGTTTACTTTGTGTCTGCGCAACCTCTTATCCGCAGAGCGATTCTGTTTCTTCTCACCGCGACTGGGTATTTGACATCTTCACTGCTACGCGATGAACATTACATAATGCACGTAAATACGTGTAAACGGCACCTGTAGTGCAGCTGTGTTTACTTAGATAGTTTTTCTTAACAATTGCAATTCAGAGTATAGAATCATTATAGACTACTTTAAGATATTTACAGCTATCTTATATATATATATATATATATATATGTGTCTTGAGTCATCTCCTTCTTTCTCCGTCCGGGGTTGCTTCATGAACTGCATATTAGTTTACGCTGCACTCTTATAGAACAGAAAAAGTTGGGTGTTCAGATTTTTTTCGGTATA
>Ga0123355_10010562_pt1 | contig 14171 bp, 12 predicted proteins | sample TergutEmb28metaG_3_FD_89872 | JGI IMG/M metagenome (GOLD analysis project Ga0123355, IMG submission 89872) | Embiratermes neotenicus P1 segment gut microbial communities from Petit-Saut dam, French Guiana - Emb289 P1 | ecosystem: Host-associated > Arthropoda: Insects > Digestive system > Gut ... | reverse complement strand
TATATACCCAAAATGTGATATTTTTTAAATATAGACGAGAAAAAAGAAAAGAGAGAGAGAGAGAGAGAGAGAGAGAGAGAGAGAGAGAGAGAGAGAGCTGTGCCTGTGTTTCGCAAAATGCGTTGTGTAACTCTCTGCTGGGGACAGGACGATTCTAAGGTACGAAAAACGCCGTTCTGAAACGAAATAGGTTGATTGTGCTGGCGGCCATGACACACATTGTTAGATCTCCCGAGTAAGAAGAATACAAAGGCTTATGGAAGAATGGAACTGTAAGTCGGAGAAGGTTGGCCGCAAAATGGTAGAAACGAAAAGGATTAAATGTATAAGAAATAAAGGAGGATAAAGAGATAGAGGCACGGAATGGAACTGAAAGGTTGCGAATGTGCAGAGGTTTGTTCCACTGAAGCTGGACAACTGAACACAGTAATACCGCGTCATTCTATCCAATGCCGCACACACATCTCGAAGGGCTTCGCTTTTTGAGGGGTTTCTATTCTTCGCCAGTTTGTCCTTCTGCTAAGAGCAACGTGTGTGAAGATGAGTGTGGAGCGCTGGTGGAATTGTGCTGACGGGGGAAGCAGAAGTACTGGGAGACAAATCTGTCTCAGTGGCCACACTTCTATTATCCAAATTAGGCAGCGTCCCTTTCGCCAGGTGCTGGGAGTTGTTTCGCTAGAGTAGAGCAGCCGGTGAATGAAGGTAACAACTGTACCTTCTCTCCTCTATACACCTTCGTGGCACGGACAGGTACAAGTTTGCCTGTACCTGCTTATCTGTGAGGCAACATAGGACTTGCGTTGGGCTCACCCACCAAACTGCACATCCTGCAACAGAAGCGGCTGCATACCGTGTGGCGTTTCATTTAACCCTCACACGCTCACCCGAGGTCAAATTTGACCCCGGCCTTTGCTTTTTTTTTTCGATAACTTTTTTGGTGTATCTTACAATGGCACCAACTTTCGTGACTTTGTCACGACAAGTATCCTCTAGGTCGGCGTAGTGGTTTCGTGCTGTTGGTGATAACCGTTTTTCTAAAATTTCGATTTTCCCTACCTGGGGTTAGATTTGACCCCAGGTGGCCTTGCGCGTGTTGTTTTTCTGTATTTAATTTTGTGCATTTTTATGGTGATAATGTGCTATAAAATACTACTATAGTATATTTTGCCAGTATTCTGAATAAAAATGGCCTCCCTTGAACAATTTCTAGAAGATTACAAGATCAGTCGTCTAGTTTCTGACAGTAATGATAACCAGGACGACAGACACAGCGGTGATGATATTGGACTGAGTGGTTCAGAAGATGAAGAAGATGCTGCAGAGGAAGATCTTGATTATGATATCGCCTCTCTGTACGATGTTGCTGACACTGGTGACCACGGACAGCCGGAAAACACAGGCGTTGAGCATTCAGAAACAGGAGAAAGCACAGACGAGGAGACGAATGTTTTTCAAGGCAAGGACTTTACCTGGAGCAGGACACCTCCAAAAGTTGCTCGAGCTCGCAGAGAAAACGTAACAGTGCGTCTTCTCTGTCAGTGATAAGATCTGAAGACAAAGCGACAAGAACTAAGCGTCGTTTGGAAGATAAAATGGCAGCATTTCGAGAAATTTGAGACAAGTTCATTGGTTTGTGTAAATCATTGTATTTGGTTGGTTCAGCTGTCTGCATCAATGAACAATTACATCAATTCAGAGGAAGAAGTGGATTCCGGCAATATATGCCAACAAAACCAAGCAAGTAAGGAATCAGTGTTTGGATGATGTGATTTTGCCACGAAATACATGACGAATGCGAAAGTTTATTTGGGCAAAGAAAATAATGAAGTAGCTCGTGAATTGACAAGTGATGTCATCTGCGCATTGGTTCAGCCTATTTCTGGTCAGGACAGAGGCGGGCGAAATGTAACAACAGATAATTTCTTTACGTCTGTTGACCTTGCAAATCAACTGAAAAGCAAAAAATTGACACTTGTTGGGACAATGAAGCAAAATAAAGGAGAAATTTCACAAGAGTTCAAGCCTGCCAGGCAACGTGATGAAAACTCGCCTATTTTTTTATTTAGCAAGGATCTCACACTTGTGTCGTATGTCCCAAAGAAGAACAAATCAGTTGTCCTCCTTTCATCACTCCATCATGATTCAGCAACCTGCAGCGATTCAGGAAATCCTGAAATTATTGAATTTTATAATAGAACAAAATGTGAAGCAGACGTGCTGGATCAAATGTGTGCCAGTTACAGAGAGCAACTCACAGATGGACAATGGCAATGTTTTATGGCATGATCAACACCGCTGCGGTAAATGCATTGGTCATATATACACACAACATTCGCAAAGATCAGCCTGAGAAGAAGATAAAAAGAAAATACTTTTTTGCTCTGAATTGCACATGATCTGGTGACACCACTTGTAACACAACGATACAAACTTTCTTCGCTACCTAGGAACATCAAAACAGCATCAGTCATGTGCGGATTTGTCTCTGATTCTGAAGAAAACGCCATGCAGGACCCTGAAGACTACGAGGCGATATCAAGAAAGCGAAGGCGCTGTCATATGTGCAGCAGGAGTAGAGATGTGAAGACACAATTTGTCTGCAAAGGATGTGGACATTACGTCTGCAAAGACCATACGAGTATGATTGTTATTTGTGACACTTGCAAGAATAAGGACGAAACTGATGAATCTGATTAGTTGAGTGGTTTTCCCAACGCTTCTTCTTCTTCTTCTTCCTCTTCTTCTTCTTCTTCTTCTTCTTCTTCTTCTTCAAACCATTTTATCATATTTAAATTCTTAAATACACAAACGAATATTGAATATAATCGGAATTCATATACCGTATAGGGTAAACGACAATCATGTCATTGTTATACGATGTTGTCATTTCAGTGATGTCAAACTGCTGTTCTTTTGTAAGCAGACATGTATTTTAATTTGACAATAAAAGAACTAAAAACCAGCATCAGTTATAACCACTTTCATGGAGGGGTCACATTTGACCCCAGGTAGCCTTCTACGTCCTAATATCTAGGGTGGCCTTTTGAGGGTTAATGAACCAACCATGCACCTCCAGCTTTAACATGCAACAGTTCTACGTTCTTCCCACACAGTGTATGTGTTTTGTTTGGATCTGAGAACACACATCGATTATTTACCTATACAACATTAACTGACTGATTTTTGTACCCGAGACGGGAAGTGTTTACTACGCTGTACGAACTGAATACAAGCTGTTCATGTGTTAACTGCTGTGCTTCAGAGGGTTAAGTGGGTCAGTGTGTTGTACAGATTTTATATTGCAGTTGCTGCATCCTTAGGATTTAAAAGTCCTTCACCATCCTTGGTTTGGCATATTGTGTAAATGATACGGCTTTGATTGTGCAGTGAAGGTAGGCATTTTGTCGTCCTGGTGTACCGCATTGTGTGTCGTTCAAGAGTTTCAAAAGACCGTGGATGCTGCAGCTGCGGATTTCCTCACCTTTTAACCACGTCGACCTGCTCGCACGTTTTCTCTTGTACTGTATCTGTCACCTGCTAGTAAAGACTGTTCGTGCTGCAGGGTGGTAGTCGATGAAGCACTTCATTGTCATTTCCTTTATCAGTTTCCTGGTGGAATCTTACTTAAACATCCAGTCTGAGCGTCCAGGACAATCCTCCAAGAAATGAATCCATTTCAATCGCCCACGTGGCTGTGTGTTTTCGCGTTTGAACTTGTGCTCCTATGATTGAAATGAAATTTCTCTTGTTCCCCTTCTCTCTCTCTCTCTCTCTCTCTCTCTCTCTCTCTCTGCCAGTCTGCTAATACGTATCTTTGCCATTCCACTTTTGGAACACGCTGGAGGTTACGAAGTGCAGTTGCGTAATTATCTCTGAGTAAATGGTTCAAGGTACCGGGGATGCTTGGTTACCCTGAAGATTATGTTCGTACCTCGCAGTAAACACACTCCGTTTTGGTTATAAAAAGACACGCAATGTAGTTATAACGCAACACTGAGGCTTTTTCATGCAACCATTGTTGCAATGGAAAAGAGGCAGCTATTACATATTCTGAGTGTGTGTCTGTAGTCTACGTATGCACCACGCAATGCACATGCGCCATATTGTGTCCTCGGTGGCCTGCCCGGCTCTACAGTATTTTTGTCCACATTATCTCACAACCGGCACGCTTTTGGGAGGGGGGGGGAGTTATTTAATATAAAATGTGTTTCGAGTTTCTCTAAAACTTTTCTCTGAAATATTTCTCACTCTAAGAATAAATTACCGAGATATGATCGAAAATGTATATTGTTTTTATGTAAATTACCCGTTATTCTTGTCACATTTTAATGAAACTCGAATTTCTCGACAGATTTTCGAAAAATACGCAGACATCAAATTTCATTAAAATCCGTACAATGGGAGCAGTTTCACGCGGACGGAGAGACGGACAGATAGACATGACGAAGCTAACAGTCACTTAGTTTTGCGAACTCCCCTAAAACCAGTCAGTTAATGCTGTATAGGGAAATTATCGCTGTTTGTTGAGTTCCACACAAAACACATAAATACACTGTGCGGGCAGAGCACAGAATTGTTGAGTGTTAAACCTGGTGGTACATATACTGACCACTGGGGTTTGAAGGGTTAATATACATTACACGTACATTCAGTCCGTACCGCGCAGTAAACACTACATCCAGGTTATAAAAACCAGACAGTTAATGCTGTATACGGAAATAATAGCTGTTTCTCAGATCCACACAAAACATACGTACAAATATATCGTGTGGGCAGAACGCAGAATTGTTGAATGTTAAAGTGGTGGTACATATAGTGACCACTGGGCATTGAAGGGTTAATATACATTACACGTAAATCCAGTCCGTACCGCGCAGTAAACACTGTAGCTCGGTTATAAACCCCTGTCAGTTAATGCTTTAAGGGAAATAATCGCTTTTTGTTCTCAGATCCACACAAAACATAAATACATTGTGGGGGCTGAACGCACGATTTTTGAATGTTAAGCCTGCTGGTATATAGATTTACCACTGGACACCGAAGGATTAAAGTGGTGGTCTGAGAGAGAGGCATCCCTTTTCGCCGAAAAGTGCGCAGAGTCTCAACCAGCGTCTCGTGTAAACAGAGCAGCCACAGAAGACGAGGGTGTTTATATCTGCAAGCAGCTCGGCTATTCGAGAAATTTCACCATTTTATTGGGCCTGGAAGTTCATTACCATCTTTATGAGGGCATGACAGTTGAATCCAATCGCCACGCGACTTTTAAGGTGCATTTTAACATCCTCCATTCGATGCCTGAATTTCCCCATATTTCTTTTTGCCCCCACAAATTTTCTGACTGACTTTTTACGCAGTTCTGCAAGTTGATGATGATAATAATAATAATAACTGCAAAATAGGTTTCCATTTTGGGACTTTCGCCTAGGAATTGGGTTGATGCATCGTACTTCACTCGCACTATTTCCGTTGATGCGATACCCACCGCTGTCATTGTTGCGGCTGATGCACCGGGTTTCGCTCGCACTATTTCGGTTGATGTAACACGTACCGCTATCATTGTTGCGGTTGATGCACCGTATTTCACTCGCACTATTTCGGTTGATGCAATACGTACCGCCGTCATTGTTGCGGTTGATTCGCCGTATTTTACTCGCACTATTTCGGTTGATGCAATAAGTACCGCTGTCATCGTTGCGGGTGATGCGCCATATTTTACTTACGTTTTTCAGACGGTGCAACTGTGCCACTCGTGTATTGCCCTCTGCATTTATCATCCAACGCCACCGAACACAGCAGTGCCATTATACAAGACCGTGCTCTGTTTTTAACAACGCAAAGTGAGTGGTAGTGTATAGCGCGGATCGTTCCGAGGAGGGACAGGAGCAGGCATGCACAGTAACATCGCCTGCTGTCCATTTTCGTACTGATATGCAATATCTCGTTCGGGTTCTCAGAAGTCCCCTGGGATGTGACGCCGTGTCGGTCACGTGGTGTCCGATGTTTCGAAGGAGTGTGATGCCGTCTACTTCAGGGGTTAATCAGTCCCTAGACTGGTGCTGGAAAATGAAGACAGCTTTTCCTTCGAAACGTCGGGAGGCTTTCATCTAACAAGTGTGAAGTCTTCAATCCATGGTCACTTTCAGAACGTTTGAACCATTCGACCGATATTAACCACACTTTTTATGAACTTAATGCCACTGCAGACCGCTATAGCTAGTGCTTGCTGGTTTCCTGAAGGGCCTTATGACAATATGGTGGGCGCGCGTACGTGTAACATTACAGCAAGTCTGAGGAAGTCCGTATTGTATTGGATGTTGGGAAGGACATTGCGTCTCTCTGGCTATGGCTTATGAACCTGTGCAAGGTACTGGATGCGCGAAATGTGGTATGAAGGGAGCGTAGCGTGTTGACATGGCATTGTTATCTAGGGGCTTTTTGGCGGGTCGCTGGCCACATGCTGATCTCCAAGACGGCCTGACTGGCAGACGTATATGCAGACATTCCTCTATGTATGTTTAGTCTACTCTTAACATGCGAAAGGAGGATTTTTGTAACCTTTGTGTTCTTTGTGTGGTGTTCGATAAGGAGACGACAGGACAGGACAGTGTGGTGGGGTGCGATACTGTAGCAGATTTTAGTGTGACTGAGAGACGGGGTATTCTTTCGACAGGCCGAACAGCTGGCATAGCGAAGGGCCACGTAGCTATCAGCGGTTCTGTTGCACCCCTTTCCAAAACTGGATTACTGCACTGTACGACGACGTGATTATTAAAACCAAAAAAAGGGTATTAGGAGAGTGCCGTGGGCTGATTCTAACGACAAACACCCCACCCTTCAAACGTCAGCCTTCCATCTTTAGGGCAGCAAATTACCACCCGTAAGGTCTCTCGCCGGGAGAACAGGGCCCAGGTCCCAATGGTCAGGGACATTACAGCATTCCTGTGCTCCGAGATGTGCAGACGGAGGTCACGGTGTAGTTAAGTTCACATGAACAGAGAGAAGAGCAGTGGGATAATCGCTGGGCGCACCGAAATTGCGGAATTCAGCAACGTAAAGAGAGTTACTGGTTAAGGTGAGACGGTAGCGGGTGTGTAATGTGGAGAGGAGAGGATAGGAGGGTAGGACACACCGTTTGTTGGGTACGTTGTAATTGTGTGGCTGAACCGACTCTGTGGAAGATGCAAAGGAAACTCTGATGTTATGCCCGAACACTTACCAAATACGGCAAGATTTATTCTGGAGACTAAGGTCTTCTGGTATGTGACACTGCGTCATGGGGTGAATTATTACCGACATTTCGAAAAACCGTAATGCCATCATCGTTGAGGGTCAGGACGTGTTCCTTGGTATCTTTACCCTTGAAGATGAAGACACTACGGTTTTTTTAGACGTCGGGAACCATTCATTCAACGCAGAGCGTCCAACACTAGAAGACAGGAATCCCAGTAAAATACGCGGCTCTTAAGACCTCAAATCGCGCAGGGTTCTGTCGGACCAGCGATGCGCGTGGTCTTTGTCACGACACTGCCCGTCGTGATCAGACCAGTGTGAGGGTATCAGGTGCTGCGTTTATCGTTTGACGTGTCCAACACAGACGTGAGAGTTGGCGTAGCTGTGGGAAATGCCGGGGAAGTGGAAGTTGTCGCTTTTCTGGATTCTTTGTTCGTGACGTATGAAGGGTGTTCAAGAAGTCATTACAGTGTTAACTGCAGCTCATTTATTGCAATGAAGTGTCAATATGCAACAAAATTCCCGAGCACAGTGTTACATTCGTCACGTCTTTGCATAAATTTAAAGATTTCGTCGCGTTAGAAATGGGATTCTTGCATTTTCAACCATTTTCATCTTTTCCTCATTGTGGAACACACACACACACACATCAAACCGTACATTGCAAGAAGGATATCTGAAACTTTTTGAGGTATTTCAGTTTGTATTTGTCCCACAGTTTCTCGCGTACACCTGGTAAGCAGTACTTAGAGGGTTCACTAAACGCAGCGATAACTTCACCTTCTGCAGCTGAAAATTCGAAAATTAATGTTTTGAGCAGAACGTGAAATAGTGTAAAGTTTGTACAGGCAAGGACCAGTCCGTTGTAGTGACAGTGCTGTCATGTGCGGCCTACTGCCTTCCGAGTGACTTGTTGGACTTTCCATACTGCTGTACCTGTTGCACGGCGTAGCAGACACGATTACGTCATTAAGTGACTGGAGAGAGGAAAGGGTGATTAGATAGAAACTTCAAAAACGGCTTGGAAATCTATTGTGTGTGGCTCGCTTCTGTTGGAAATGACGAATAGGGGGGTCGGAAGGCAGGAAAGAGGTGAAGCAGGTGCTGTATGGACGGTCTACAGACAGCAGGTGGGTGGTGTAGAGACCCATGGGGACGTCAGGTTAATAAGCAGAACAACGTTCCCTCTGCTGGAAATCTTCCAGCCCACAGCGTAGCCTCTGCTCGGACTGGTCAGTCAGTGCCTTGGGATGTGGGGAATTGGTGGCGGGTCTGGAAAGTACTGGCACTGTACATTGTTACTGGACTGAGTTCGAGGTTCCAGCGGCAGTTAAGACTTCATGACAACGTACAGTCTGGTACGTGATTACAAACGTGTCGGTTAAAAAACTGCCGCCATTTTAAAATACACTTCTGCCTTGGAGGTGGAGGCAGCATGTTTCTTAGAAACGTTAAAATACACGACGTCGTAACTCGGAAGACCGCTTCGAACTGAAGTTAGAAGGAGGCAGAAGTTTTGGCTTCTGGCTGTTTGTAACATCTCGGGAGCCGATGGACAGATTTTCATGAAGTTTGGTGAACAGATTTTCATGAAGTTTGGTGGTGGGGGTTGTATTAAAATTTACTGACAATCGAACAAATAGCGAGCGGACACTTTACTGGAAGACTGCTCACGTTTCTGTGCGTATTTTCTTCGTAAATACGTGTAGGGTAAGCATTACTGGTAAACAAAGGAGCGGACAAGTTAGGTTGGTAATCATATCGGTTGCAGTCTTTGATAAGAAGCTGTCATCCATACGTGAAATGAGTGCGACGTGCCATACAAGAGGTGTGCCCGGCTTAACTCTACATCATATATCAAATATTCCAATCCTGCTACCTACTGATAACGACTCATGCGTGATGGATTGGTGTCGTGTGTGTGCCTGAACCGGGAATGCTCATGTCTGCGACTGATAAGCTCGCAACTCTTTCACCTGATAGGGGAAAAGCCCTTTTAGGGTGAAGGGAAGATATGTTTCTATCCAACGCTCCCCGATTTCCGAAAGAGCACTGCTTTGCGGCAAGAACCCAGGCTTCGCCCGTTTGTCCTAGTACAGCAGCATCCAGATGAAGATGTAATGGAGCATTGTTGGAATTCTATTGATGGGGGGAAAACCGAAGTACGCGGAAATAAACCTGTCCCAGTGCCACTTTCCCTACCACAAATCTCTCATGGACTGGAGTGGTACTGAACCCGGGCCTCTGCGATGAGAGGACGACGACTGAACGCTTTAGCTAATATTAAAGCCTCACATTAACTTGAATTATATGTAAAGATTCAGTCCGTACCGCGCAGTAAACACACTCCGTCTCGGTTATTGTTGTATAGGGAAATAATCGCTGTATCTTCTCCGATCCACACAAAAACACATAAATACACTGTGTGGGCAGTACGTAGAATTGTCGAACGTTAAACTGGCGGTACATATACTGACCACTGCGCTTTGAACGATGAATAATGCGCGTTTCTCCACAGTGCGATGTGTGTCACAGGTTTGGCGCGTATCCCATGAAGGCACAGTAGCAACTGCACATATCGCCTGCATTGTGTCCACACAGTGCATTTACATGTTTTTTTTTTTTATTTCAGAACCAACAGCGATTATTTCCCTATACAGTATTAACTGACTGGTTTTTATAACCGCGATATAGAGTATTTACTGCTCGGTACGAGACGAATTTGCGTGTAATGTATATTAACCATTCAAATCCCAGCGGTCACTGTATGTACCACCAGTTCAAAAGTCAACAGTTCTATGTTCTGCCCACACAACGTATTTGTGTGTTTTCTGTGGTTCTCAGAACAAACAGCGATTATTTCCCTACGCAGTATTGACTGGTTTTTACAACCAACCGTGCTTTCGAGCTGAATTTCTGTAGGTTATGGGTGCTTTACAAAACTTCTAAGTGATGGTTAATTACTTGGTGTTACGCCATTTTAGGTTTCCGCCGCGAAGTAGATGATAATTACTCTTCTGGGCTATTACGCAGCGAATAATGGTAATTCTTTACGGACGTTTCGGGAAAACCTATAGGTTCAATCTTCAAGTGTCAAGTATCCAAAACGTTTGCATTGGACCAAATTATTAATTTGCGAAATAGATATTGAAATTTATATTTTAAAAATACAAGGACATTATTTTATCCGACAAGTAGCGTTAGTAACTTCCTATTAGCACGACTGTAGCGTTGGAATAGCGGCGGGAACTGGCAGACAATATCGGTCAGATAAAGTTGTGTGTCTGTATAAGCAGTTGACAGCAGTTTGTGTGAACTGTGTTTGCCACTGCATTGCTGTCCTCAAGAAGGACAGCCATCGCTGCAACTAATTACGGAGAAATTCGTAACTAACTCCGAAAACAAGGGCAAGATTTCAACTGCTAAATAAAGTTTCGAGGTTAGTTGTCACGAGTGATGTGATCGTAGCCGGGATTGCTCACTGCTCGGGGTACAGCGTTAGCCACATGACGCCCAGCATTCCTTTCCATCCAGTGCGGAGCGGCTGCGAAGTCCACAGCCTCTTGTGCCGTCGCGGCCCTGCACAGGGACATCTTGTGCAACTAAGATTGGTCTTATGGGATACGACGCCGTGTAGTCCGGTAGTTGGTTTGTAAATCGCTGCCCCTGTCTATTGCTTCTACCGAAACGCTGGCGGCAGTCTGCCAGATTACGGGGAGCAACAGGCTCCACTCTCACCGCCGCGACTTCGCTCGGATCTTTAGTGACATAAGGCACGGGAAGGTTGTGTACAGTGCACGTGTGTGAGACACAGGGCAGAAACGTAGTGGCCCTGCTCGGGATGGTCTCTAGCCCACACTGCAGCGGTTACCACCAGGTTTAACATTCTGCACTTCTACGTTCTACCCACAGTGTATTTATGTTTTGTGTGGATCTGAGAACAAACAGCGATTATTTCCCTGTACAGCATTAACTGCCTGGTTTTTATAACAGATACAGAGCGTTTACTGCGCGGTACGGACGGGGTTGTATATGCAATTGAGGTTACTTTCAGGCAGTGCATCTAACGATTACGTAACTCTATGGCACAGACTCTGCTCAGCTTTAGAAAATGTCGTCTTTAATTGCTATAACGTGAACCCGCCACTGGACTCTGTTCTCAGCCAGCGAAATTCAATCCACGCCCCGTGTCCGTACCGTCCACTTTAGTAATATTCTTCCACATGCAACAATGTCACCCAAGTTCACCCCGTTAGGTTCAAGGATTTTCTCCTCCCCATGCGTGTTACGTGCTCCGCCCATCTCCCTCTCCTTCCTTTCTTTAAAAGTGTAATGTTCGGCGAAGTCTCAGGACGTCGCTCTATCCACGTTGCTGCGACAGTGCAATAGATAGGTCAGAGCAAGCGAGCCGCATTCCAGTCGCGCTGAGCGCGCTGTAACCTGGCAAGTATGCTGCTGAGCAATGTCAGCTACACCGCACACTGTCCTGTTGCTTCGGGAACGGCTGCAAGACATCCGTTACCAGTAAAAAGTAATTTTAAGGGACCACAAGTACTGCTAATTTATTATTAGAAGTGTTGCGACAAAAATTGACAGTGTAATTAACTGTAATTTGATGCTGGTGCCGTAGCACCATTATAGAAGCTCGTTAGTGAGTCTTGCCACCAGGTCTTTGTCAGTAGTGATGTCTGTACGACGTACACAGACTATTCTGTGACAGTATGACTGCGAATCGCTGCCATTCATTATTATAATATGCTTAAAACCGAAATCGCAAGTGAGATGGTGGAGCTTACGTGAAACGCTGCGACTGTCATGGTTAATTGAGAGACTGTCGGCATTCCAAAAAAAAACACTGTACTCCCCGCAGCCGGTACTCTGTTTTTCTTCAAAAGCGTACAGTACCGATTTGCATTGTGTCCCTTTAATCATGTCTCCTAGCATGGAAGTTTCATCGCACAGAAAGCCTGCATCAGTCGGCACGTCCGTGACAGCTCCAGTGCTCTGGAACACTCTGTAGAAGCTGTACGGTGCGAAATGGTGAGAACGTCGGTACTGGCAATCGAAGGCTCAGGGTTGGAATTCCGTCATGGTCAGTGGTCAGTTTGCGTATTTTCCGGTAGGCGTAATTATAGTCTGTTGTTACGCGAATTTGGAAAGCTGGTGGAGGGTGGCCCGAAACCTTTACAGTGCGATAGAGGGCTGATCGGCCGTGGCGATTTTCAGCTAGAAATACTAATTGGTGTGTTGAGTTGCTTCCCTGACTGGGCATCTGCCCTCTGTAACGCCTTCATCTTCATTCTCTGCTGCTGATACTGCCGTAGCTAGCCAACAAGTCCCCAACGCTCACTGAACGTCACGGTTCTTTACTGTTTCAACACAGTTTCGCTCCTGATCGCTGTTCTGAGCCAACTTGATCCAATCCATACCCTCCCAGTCAGTATCTTTAAGATATATTTTTACGCGCGTTTGCTTGCGAGTTCCGAAAGGCGACTGTCAGCTTCGTGTTGTCCGTCCCTCCGTCCACATGGAAAAAATTCGACTCCCCGCGGACGGTCTTTGACAAATTCTGTGTTGGATACTTTCCAAAAATCTCTCGGTATGTCCAAATTCTGATTAAAAATCCTTCTAAAATAACACACGCTGTATACGCGTGCCTGTTTACATCTGTGACTACTTCGGTTACCATCGTTAACAGTGTTCTTGTGCTTACTGTGGTTTCCTTTTTGTTAGTGCTAGGAATATTCGTTCTTGCGGTTACCAGTTGTACCAGTGGTACTGTGGTTGCCTTGGTTATCCACCTTACCAGTTCCGTGATAACTATGTTGCGCTCCGCCGACATTCCGTAACCTTTACTGCTGCTATCTGTACCTCAGTTTTGACGTTGGCTGTCTTCCTTTTCGGTTTTTCTACGCATGCTTGTCGAGGTGTTCCTTGCTGTGAGGTGGACATGTGTTACTGCCGTATCGGTAAGCGTGGAGAGGTGTCAGAGCGAATGAAGCCAGTGGCAGTTTCTAACCTTTGTCAGCCGTTCTTTACGAAGTAGAAAAGAGAAGGCCTTTGTCGACACCATGTCCGTCCGTCTGTGTGACCGGTAGTATCGGCTGCTAAACTGTTTGTCGCGTTCTCATGAAATTCGGATGAAGAGTTGTGTTCAAAAATTGTTGCGTGATGGTGAGTGTCGTGAAGATCGGTTCATTGACAGCCGTATGTACTTACGGGCTTGAACGAACTTCCGTCCCTGCTTGCACCATTGTTCCATAAGGGTGTGATTTTGTGGAAAGCTTTACATTTCTTTGTGGACATACATAAAATTAAATGTGCACGTGTGATTTTCTGAACGCCTAAGGAATGCCCGTGCCCTACGTCACAAAACACACGCTCGTTCGTGCCCTAAGTCCGCGAGCTCTTCGTCACCTTGACGCCGTCGCATGCAGTTTGTACACTACGTGTGCGACCTGACTTTGCGATTTGAGACGTCAAACTGTGGGCCGTGTTTCAAGGCAGGTGTGTGCGTTGTTTCTGTGTTCTACCGCTTCTTTCTACCCAATGTCAAGGTCATTAGTCTCAGATAATTCTGGTATTTGTCGGTATAAATTGGCAGATTTTTTCAGAGCGTTGGTAAACAAGTCAGGTACATATTGAGGAGTATTTTGAAACTACATGCAAAAGTGTTGCATTTAAGCAGCTGAGGAAAACTTCCGAACTGTAAATGATTAAATATAGGCCTAAATGAGGAGAGAGGATGTAAGAAATCAGTTGTATTAGGACTACAAAACTGAGAAGGTTAGAAACATAGTACAGAGGGTCGCGGAAGAAAATGAAGCATTATTGTGAAAGGGGACCGGCAAGCACACAACTGAGTGCATATCGTGAACTGAAATGGATGTGCAGTACGGTTAAAAAAAAAGGGGGGGGGGGGGAAACTTGTCCCTGTTTGC
>Ga0123355_10010561_pt1 | contig 14171 bp, 11 predicted proteins | sample TergutEmb28metaG_3_FD_89872 | JGI IMG/M metagenome (GOLD analysis project Ga0123355, IMG submission 89872) | Embiratermes neotenicus P1 segment gut microbial communities from Petit-Saut dam, French Guiana - Emb289 P1 | ecosystem: Host-associated > Arthropoda: Insects > Digestive system > Gut ... | reverse complement strand
TTTCGCTAGAACGGGTCTTGTCGCCCTATAATAAGATGAGTTCGCCAAAGGCGAACTAGCGGCGTAAGCCGCAGGTGCAAAGCACCCATTGCAATTTCAACGAAGTTTCATACGCAAAAAATCCGAGACACACTGCTTGATTACGGCTACCCGGTGAACAGTACATAATAAACGAAAACAGGGGGGCGTTATGCTACTTATAAAAGGCGGGAAGCTATGCGGTGCAAAATCCGAAGTTGGGGATGTACTTATAGAAAACGGCAAGATTTTAAAAATTGCGAAGCAGATAGCGCAAACCGCTGAAATGACAGTGATAAGTGCCGAAGGGCTCATAGTTGCCCCCGGACTTGTGGACTTGCACGTACATTTTCGTGATCCGGGGTTTGAGTATAAAGAAGATATAGTGACCGGTGCTGCAGCTGCTGCTGCCGGAGGTGTGACAACATGCCTGTGTATGCCGAACACATCGCCTGTAGCAGACAATGTAGAGACTATAAAGTATATATTAGACAAGGCAGAGGTTACACCTATAAGAGTCATCCCGGTCGGAGCGGTCACGTTGGGACAAAAAGGGGAAGAATTGGCGGACTTTGCAGCGCTTAAATCTGCCGGTGTCGCCGCACTTTCTGATGATGGGATTCCTATTCAGAGCGCGAGACTTGTCAGGGATGCGATGCAGAAAGCTCGTGACCTGAATCTGATTATAATCAGCCACTGTGAAGATGAAGAAATGGTAAAGAATCACGCCGTCAACGAGGGTGAAGTCTCAAAAAAACTCGGACTGCCGGGAAGACCGGCAATAGCCGAAGAAATAATGGTAGCTCGTGATGTCATGCTTGCGCATGAAACCGGAGCAAGAGTGCACATTGCTCATGTCAGCACCGCCGCATCTGTCGAGATTATCCGAAAGGCGAAAAAAGCAGGGGTCAAAGTTACTGCTGAGACTTGCCCGCAATATTTCTCGCTGACGGAAGATGAGGTCTTACGCCAGGGAACTTTGGCTCGGGTCAATCCACCGCTTAGAACATCAGATGATATTGTGGGGATAATTGACGGTCTTATTGATGGAACAATCGATGCCATAGTGACAGATCATGCTCCGCACTCTATAGAAGATAAGGCGAAGCCGCTTGAAGATGCTTTTAGCGGCATGATAGGGCTTGAGACTTCTTTGGCACTTTCGCTTACGTACTTATATCATTCGGGCAAGCTGGGTATTGATGAGATAGTTAATCTTATGTCTACCAAGCCGGCAGATATTATGGGACTTGATGCCGGGACTTTGGTTGAGGGTGCGCCTGCTGATGTAGTGGTATTTGATCCGGACGAAAGATGGGTTGTTGATGTAAATAAATTTAAGTCAAAGGCTCGCAATTCGCCGTTTTCCGGCATGCCACTTAAGGGGAAAGTCAAGTACACGATATGCCAAGGGGAAGTTGTGTATTGTGATGCTTAATCCGCAAAGACAAAACACCCGGTCCTGTGGACCACTCTCTTTACTAAAGAGGGCAAGTTAGCAACGTGAGTGTGGAGATAGCTATTAATTGTTAATTGTTGATTTTAAATTTTGGAGGAAATTTTATGTCATTTGATAGATTACAAGACAAAATAAATGCAATGAAAAACCCGTCAGTCGTCGGTCTCGATCCGGCACTGGAACATGTTCCACCGCAGATTCTCGAAAAGCATTATGCGGATAAAGGTGAGACATTAGATGCTGCTGCTGCGGCAGTGTGCGAGTTTAACTTCGGTCTTATTGATGCAATATGTGATATCGTACCTGCAATCAAGCCACAGTCAGCATATTATGAACTGCTTGGTCCTGCCGGAGTGTTGGCACTTAAGCAGACATGTGACTATGCCAAGGCAAAGGGCATGTATATAATCTGTGATGGTAAGCGCAATGATATCGGCTCGACTGCGGAAGCTTATGCAAGAGCTTATCTTGGAACGGTAAAAGTCGGCGGAGCGGAGCTTTTTCCATTTGATGTTGATGCGCTGACAGTAAATGCATATCTGGGTTCAGATGGAATAAAGCCTTTTATTGATATGGCTGTAAAGCATGATAGGGCAGTATTTGCGCTTGTAAGAACGTCTAATCCATCAGCAGGAGAATTACAAGATAAACTAATCGGCGATGACCGTATGTATGCTGTGGTTGGAGATTTAATGCAAGAGATTTCTAAAGAAACGGCAGGGAAGTATGGATTTACACGTGTCGGTGCAGTTGTAGGGGCGACTTATCCGGAAGAAGCTGAGATTCTAAGAGCAAGGCTGAAAAGCACATTTTTCTTAGTTCCCGGATATGGTGCGCAAGGGGGAAGTGCAGCAGAGGCTGTTAAAGCATTTGATGCTAATGGGCATGGAGCAATCGTAAATTCGTCAAGAGGAATTATCGCTGCATGGAAAAAGAGCGGTGAAGACTATGTTGTTGCTGCTCGTAATGAAGCGATAAAAATGCGAGACGAGTTCCGTGAAGCGTTAGGCAAGTGAAATATTGAAAAATAATAAAATTTGGGTAAAAAAATTAATTATATTCACAGTCGGTATGCTGACTATGGCATTTGGGATTGCCCTTTCGATAAGGGCTGGATTGGGTGTGGCTCCCGGAGGAACTATTTCTTATGCCATGTTTAATCTGACTCCGCTGAGTGTCGGGCATAGTGTAGCTATATTTCATATATTCTGTGTCTTGATTCAGCTTGCGTTGACTAGGAAAATGACAGTAAAGCTTGCCTTGCAGATTCCGTTTGCATATGTATTCGGGGCGATACTCGATTTGTTTTACAGTCTTATGATTTTTAGTCTGCCAAATTTCGTTGTTCAGATGCTGTTACTGATAGTCGGATTGCTTATATTTTCGTTTGGGATAAGGGCTATAGTTGGGTCGAATATCTTGCTTATGCCTCCTGATGGCTTGGCGATTGCAATTGGGAAGATGTTTAACTGGACGGTGGGCAAAGCTAAGCTCATTTTTGACATTGTGGTTACTGTGGTGACTATGTTGCTGACGTTCTTTATTGCCGAAAATGCTTTTTTGGTAGTCGGGGTAGGTACGGTGATATGTGCTATAGGCACGGGGCCTGCTATAGGATTTTATGTTAAAATGTTTCCGGCACTGGATGTTGATAAGGTATCCAAAAAATAAGTATTGATTTATTTATTACTTTGTGCCATAATATTGGAGTTTGCGGAAAACAAAATGAAAAATAGGAGAACGTTTAATGAAGAAAGTATTAGGAATTATTTTGGTTGTGGCGCTTGCGCTTGCAACAATGGGCTTGACAGTGGGTTGCGGATCTGAGCAATCTGACTTCGAGAGAGCTGAGCAGATGGTCAATGAAATGTTCGACAGTATTAATGAGTTGCTTGATTCATTGGAAGCCATGTTTGACGGTGACGATGATATTGACATAGATGAGTTTTTCGAGAGGATCGAAGAATTTGACAGCACACTTTGGGACAGATTTGAGGAGATGGAATATGAATTCGATGCGCTTGAACTGACTGACGACGAAGAAGACAGACTCGATGCATTGGTAACTCAAAGAGAAGAAGCCGCGGAAAACAGACTTTTAGAAATGATAGAAAGAGTGTTTTCATAAGCAAGAGCCGGATATTTTTACACCCTCAGTCAGCTATGCTGACTGAGGGTACTCTGTTGATGGGAAAATGCCACTTACTACAGTCCGTCCAGACTTTCATTAAGATTGCTCATCAGGGCATGTAGCTTATTAAGCTTTTCACGCTCGGCATTTATTATATTTTCCGGCGCTTTTGAGATAAACTGCTCATTAGAGAGCTTTTTCTCAAACTTATCGATATCGACTTGAACCTTCGCCATCTCCTTTTCGATGCGCTCACGTTCTTTAGATAGATCGACAAGCTCTGCGAGCGGGATAAAGAGTCTTGCATCTCCAGTAGCGACCGAAACAAGACCATTAAGATCACCAGGAGGCTCATTAGTAATAGTCACTTCGCCTGCATATGCGAGTCTGCCGAGATAAGTACGGCCTGCCTCGAAGACGTCGAGCTTATCGGTAACGATAGTAAGTCTTGGCTTCTTAGATGGTGGTACATTCATCTCAGCCCGGCGTGTTCTGACAGCACGGACAGCTGCCATAATTGACTCAAAATCAGCTTCTTCCTTGGGGAAGTGCAGAGCATCGGTATATTCGGTGTATGGGCGTATCATCAAAACAGCCTGGTCTTTGCTAGAGTCATCTTGATCATCATGTGGCAGAGCCTGATAAATTTCTTCGGTGATAAATGGCATAAACGGATGCAACAGAGTTAGTATCTCGGTAAGCACATAAAGAAGAACCTGTTGCGCCCGGATTGCGGTATCGTCTGCATCTGATTGTAGTCTCGGCTTTGTCAGCTCAATATACCAGTCGCAATAGCTATCCCATATAAAGTCATATATCTTAGCAGCAGCTACACCGAGCTCATAGTTTTCGAGATTATCACCCATCTCACCTGCTAGAGAGTTTAGCTTAGACAAGATCCACTTATCTTCAAGCTCAAGTTTCTCAGGCAATGCGTTGTGAGTGATGGTGAGATTCATCATAACGAAGCGACTGGCATTCCAGATCTTATTGGCAAAATTGCGCATAGCTTCACAACGCTCAGGATAAAAGCGAATGTCATTGCCGGGGCTGTTGCCTGTGATAATGTTAAATCGCAGAGCATCTGCGCCATATGTCGCTATGATATCGAGAGGATCGACTCCGTTGCCGAGGGATTTGCTCATTTTTCGACCTTCCGAGTCACGGACGATGCCATTTATAAACACAGTATGGAAAGGCGCTTCCTTCATATGCTCCATACCTGAGAAAATCATGCGAGCAACCCAGAAGAAAATAATATCATATCCGGTGACGAGCACATCGGTGGGATAGAAATATTCCAGATCCTCAGTCTTTTCAGGCCAGCCAAGTGTCGAAAACGGCCAAAGTGCAGATGAAAACCACGTATCGAGCACATCTTCGTCACGCCAAATTTTGGGACTGCCACAAGCCTCGCATTTGTCAGGATCATCTCTGCTGACGGTTACATGCCCGCAATCGCAATACCATGCCGGAATCCTGTGCCCCCACCATAATTGGCGAGAAATGCACCAATCTCTGACATTATCCATCCAATGTGTATATATCTTCGAAAATCGCTCAGGAACAAACTTGATTGTTCCATCATCTACGACCTCGATCGATTCTTTGGCAAGTGGCTTCATCTTCACAAACCACTGTGCAGAAGTAATCGGCTCAACAACGGTGTCGCAACGGTAGCATGTGCCGATATTATTGGTATGATCTTTGGTCTCCACAAGTAAGCCCAATGCAGTAAGGTCAGCGAGCACTTCACGGCGTGCCTCAAAGCGATCCATGCCGTTATACTTGCCTGAATTTATGATCTTAGCAGATTCGTCAAGTACGAGAATTTGCTCAAGACCGTGGCGCTGACCAACCTCGAAGTCATTAGGGTCATGGCATGGAGTCATCTTGACACAGCCTGTGCCAAATTCCATGTCAACGTACTCATCTGCGATGATGGGAATTTCACGATTCATGAGCGGTAAAATGACGAAACTTCCGATCAAATGCTCATAACGCTTGTCGGTAGGGTTGACCGCTACGCCGCTGTCGCCCAACATTGTTTCGGGGCGAGTGGTAGCAACTACAAGGAAGTCGTCTGAATCCTTGATAGGGTACTTGAGATGGTATATCTGGCTGGCACGTTCTTCATGCTCAACTTCAGTGTCAGATAGAGCCGTTGCACAAGTAGGGCACCAGTTTATTATGCGGTTGCCCTTGTAGATAAGTCCCTTTTCATAAAGAGCTACAAATACCTCACGCACAGCCTTCGAACAACCTTCATCCATCGTAAAACGCTCCCGACTCCAGTCGCAAGAGCTTCCGAGCTTCTTGAGCTGCTCAACAATTCTATTGCCATATGTGTGTTTCCAGTCCCAAACACGCTCCAGGAACTTCTCTCTGCCTAAATCATGGCGACTAAGCCCCTCTTTACGCAATTCTTCTTCAACCTTAATCTGGGTAGCTATACCTGCATGGTCTGTCCCCGGAAGCCATAGTGCTGCATAGCCTTGCATTCTTTTAAACCGGGTAAGCACATCTTGAAGGGTGTTGTTAAAAGCATGCCCTAAATGAAGCTGACCTGTGACATTGGGCGGAGGGATGACTATTGTAAACGGCTTTTTATCAGGGTCTATGACACCCTCGAAATACCTGCCGTCAGTCCACATTTTATAGATTTTTTCTTCAACTTGTACCGGGTCATATACTTTTTCTAATTCTCGCATAATGAAAATCTCTCCTTTTCGGCTCAAAAAATTATAGAACATTGCCAAAGCATTGTCAATCACGTTTGTATGTGATATGATTTGTAAAAAATTTATAGAGGAGAAAAGACTAATGAACGAAACCATAAAGCACATAAAAGCACGCAACTCATGCCGTGATTTCCACAGCAAGCCCTTGACTGACGAGCAAGTCAAGACACTGGTAGAAGCTGCACTTGCTGCCCCCAGCGCAAGAAATATGCAACCGTGGCATGTATCGGTTGTAACCGACAAAAAATTCATAGAAGAAATCGATGCCGCAGGAGTAGTAGAGCTTGCCGCTGGTGAAGACAAGACATACTATGACAGGATAATGGAACGTGGCGGAAAGATACTCTATGATGCACCATGCCTCATAGTCATTTCTGCAGATAATTCTGAATGGGCGCATGTGGATAGCGGAATCCTGTGCCAGAATGTGGTTCTTGCCGCTGAATCTATGGGACTTGGCAGTTGCATTATTGGTCTGATTCGTGTAGCACTTGACGGCAAAAATGGCGCAGATTTCAAAAAGCGCCTTATGTTCCCCGAAGGGCATGACTTCGTTGTCAGCGTGTTGGTAGGCGATGTCAAAACAGGCAAGCCACCGCACGACCTTGACTTTAAGAGAGTGTCACACATTAAGTAAAGTCACAACACGAAGATATTTTATAACTCATTAAAATCATCTGCTTTGTAAGCGAGCAGAAGTTGCAGCCTGACATCGGGATCGTCTAATGACAGCCCGAGCAGGCTGCTTATCTTGTCCATGTGATAGAGCACGGTATTTCTGTGCATGTGCATAATAGAGGCGGTTGCCGTCGCACTGCGCTCATTTTCGAGGAAATGCCGTAATATTTTAGCTGTCTCGGTGCGATGCTTCTCGTCATAATCGCACAAAATTTCAATCGAGCGGGATATAAACGAATTTTCAAATGCGGAAGGCGTGGAACGGTAACTCGAAGAAACAATATGATAAATTAGATTATCCGAAAATAAGCAGAAGCGTTCGTGATTCTTGACATGCTTGGGATATTTGAGTCGGGAAGAAATATCTTTTGCGACAATAGCTTGCTCAAATGCTGCAGGCAAATGCCACAGGCTGTCAAAATCATTGCTGATACCGCAGACAAAATCAGTGCGCCCAAGTGTATTTTCTGCATATTTGCAAGTTTCAGCTATATCATCATTTTCGTATTCAATGAGTAAAATATGATGTCTCCATGAAAAAATTACCGCTTCGGTAAATACCTCAGACAAAAGATGAATAAGATGAGCCGTAGGAACATTGTCGTTATCCCAGAACGAAAATACATACAAGCGGAAATTGCTCTCAAAAGGGAATCCGCAATATGCCGCCCTCGTGCGAGCTTCCTCTATATCGCCTGCGCTACTGTCAAGGATGTCTATAGCCAACGCCTTGATTCCACCGACACCGCCAGTCTGCGCAATGTCGAGATCAGCGTAGCGCTTTATATAATCAATCAGAATTCCAAACATTTCGACGGTAGCATTATTGGCAGGCTTAACGCAACAGTCCATGACAATCATTATAAGAATATTGCCTGCAAGATGAATAGTCTTTTTTACGATATCATTATCACTTGTCACCTTATCCTTAGTAACGATGACATCAGTAATCATCTTAAATTGCTCAAGACGTCTGTGCTTTCTAAAGAGTTCCATAGTCTCAGGCGGGTGATAACCATATTTTATAAGTCGGCTCATTACAATGCTGGGGGACTTGATGCCCTCAGTGTAGCAGACTAACTTGAAGGTGCTGTCTTGAATAGTTATGAAATTGCCGAACATCGGCTCAGATAAATCAAGAAGGTCTTTTAGACCCTTGCGATTAGAAACGCTTCGTTCCATTGCGATGACCCACTGTGCCACTCTGCCAAAGACACGCAATACCCGGTTAAATAGCTCCCTTAACCCTACATTTCCACGAATGACGGTGATTCCTGACATCTTCTCGGCATCGTAGAAGTCGCCTGCTTTGTCTCTCAGGCACAGGAAAAATGCACCCTCTCTGCCGTCGGCTTGCAGAGCCTCGGTAAGCGGGCAGACGAACAACTTGCCGGGAGTAAATCTGGTCTCGCCAGGGATAAATAATTCAACTGCACGAAATTTGGGATTAAATTCCTTTGGTAGTCTTATTTCTGTGTCCAGACCGATTTCGTCAAGTATCAAAGCAAGGCTGATTTCCATTTTGTTGAGTCCCCCTCTCACAACGGATACGCATTGTCATTCAAGTTGTAAATAGCAGTATACCACCATATAGTAACAAATTACAATGGATAATAAACATTTTTGGTTTTGCCTACATTGTTTAATAAAAAATTGTACGATAAAATCAATTGTAAAATTACGACTATTCGAATTTAGATTCGATACTAAAAATCAAATATGAGGTGAAATAACAATGTCTACGCCAAGAGAAAATTTTCTGAAATTAGTAAAAAATGACAATCCTAACTGGCTTGGAGATCCATTTTCATGCTTTAACTGTATGCCCGGACCGCCAGGTCTGCCATATCTGTTAGATGCTTCTGGACTTGCTCACAAGCGCACAACTCGTGGTGGTGTAGATGTGCCGGATGCATGGGGTGTAATCTGGGATTGGCCGGATGATCAGCCCGGACCGACACCAAACACAATGGGTGACAAAAAGGTAATCAAAGACATCACACGTTGGAAAGAGTTCTTTGATTTTCCTGATCTTGACAATCTCGACTGGACCGAGTCGATAAAAATGGCTGAAAATGCCGACCGTGAAAATAAGCTCGTAATGGTACAGTCTCCACGTGGTATGTTCGAGTTTACACATGCTATGATGGGCTTTGAAGAAGCTCTCGAAAATTTCTTGCTTGAGCCGGATGATATGTATGATCTGGTTGGAGCATATACAGATTGGAAGATCAAAGCAGCCGGCTTGACTATAGATCATATGAAGCCGGATATGATAGCGAACTTCAGCGACTGGGGTAGCAAAATCCAATTGTTCCTACCACCGAGAGTATGGCGTGAGATTCTTAAGCCACATTATGCAAGGTTCTTCGAATATATCAAGTCTCGTGGTGTTATCACTGTTAATCATAATGACAGCTATGGTATGGATATATGTGAGGATATGGTCGAAATCGGACTGGATATTTGGCAAGGTGTCACACCGGAAAATGATCTCCACGAAATCGTATCTCGCACAGGCGGGGAGTTGTTCTTGTGGGGTGGTGTCGATATGGCAGCTATAGACTATCCGGGTGTCACAGAGGCTGAAATCCGTGGTCACTTCCGGGAAGTTCTTGACAAGTATGCGCCGACTAAGCGTTTTCTGCCGATGTTTAGCTCATGGCTTCCGATTTATCCGGGTGTCAAAGAAATCGGTTGCGACGAGATGGAAAAATACGGCGCAGAAGTTGCAAAGCGTGTGTTTGGATAATCACAGCGAAATTAGTGTACCATCATGTAGGGGCGTTGCGTGCAACGCCCTTGCAATGCGCAGTGCCCAACAATATTGACAATAGCGAGGGTTTGGACAATGTCTAAGCCCTCGTGCTTATTACGAATCCATTACATTTTGCCCGGAGTCATTGACATAAAGTTTTCAGGGGTGTACACTGTATCTTCCTGAAACGGAAGGAAGTGAGACAGATGCCGAAAGCTTCGGGTGTGAAGGTAGTTACCACAAATAAAAAAGCATATCATGATTACCATATCCTCGAAAAATTCGAGGCAGGCATAGAGCTGTTTGGCACTGAGGTCAAGTCTGTAAGGCAAGGAACTATCAGTCTGAAAGATGCATTTTGTATGATAAAAGACGGCGAAATATTTGTCAGGGGAATGCATATCAGTCCATATGAAAAGGGAAATATCTTTAATCGAGACCCCATGCGGCATAAGAGATTACTTATGCATAAGCGTGAAATTATGCGGCTCTATGGGCGGATAAAGCAAGATGGACTGGCTCTTATACCGCTTTCAGTGTATTTTAAAAATTCTAATGTAAAGCTTGAAATCGGGCTTGCAAAGGGTAAGAAATTGCACGATAAGCGTGATGCAGAGGCAGAAAAGTCCTCAGCTCGTGAGATGGACAGACAGCTTAAGCAGATAAGATTCTAATCTCGGTCTGTTTTAGGTATTAATGTAAATAAGGAAGGAAATATAACAAATGTCAGAGAAGAAAAACCCGATTGTTACAATTGAAATGGAAGATGGAAGCGTGATGAAAGCGGAGCTTTACCCGGAGATAGCGCCGAATACAGTTAATAATTTCGTTACTTTGGTAAGCAAAGGATTTTACGATGGTCTTATTTTCCATCGAGTGATTTCCGGCTTTATGCTCCAAGGCGGTTGTCCGCTTGGCGAAGGTTATGGTGGTCCGGGATATGGCATAAAGGGCGAATTTTCGCTAAATGGCTTTGAGAATAATCTCAAGCATACACGTGGAGTGCTTTCGATGGCACGTTCACAAGCCCCGGATTCGGCGGGCAGTCAGTTTTTTGTCATGCATGAGGTGTCGCCTCATCTTGATGGTTCATATGCGGCATTCGGCAAGGTCATTGAAGGTGATGATGTTATAGATGCAATTGCAGCGCAGCCAACCGGATTTGGCGATAAGCCAAAGACGGAACAGCGCATGAAGAAAGTCACAGTTGAAACATTCGGAGTAGATTACCCCGAACCCGAAACTGTGTAGCACATTTCGGGGCTGTAAAGGTTTCGACGGGGGTGTGGAAGCGTAAATAGCGGGCGGAGGCGCCGACTCCTAAAACGGCAAACCTTATAAATTAAAGAACAACGATAACGTAGTTCTGGCAGCCGCTTAAGGCAGCCCGTCCTCCCCGGAAGGTCCACGATCCGGGATAGGGCGTCGATTAGTGGAGAACGTGAGTGCGAAGTTGCTTTGTACGTACCACGCATAAAAAGCTACCAAACCATAACCGCGTGACGGATTGCGCTATGGTGAGGGAATTGGGCGCAAGCCCGAAATAACCGTCTGCGCCCGGAGAAGTTTGCGTCAAAGTGCTTTCGGACAGGAGTTCAATTCTCCTCAGCTCCACCACAATTTGTCCAAAAACCCTTGCAATTGCAAGGGTTTTTGGCACTTTCGGAGCTATTTCTTCAACACTTTGCTCATTTCATCCTTTTGAAGAGATTTGCAGCGTTCTTTTTAACTTTCCATTCAAACTTTTAAAGCCATACATACTTTCGAAATAGTTTTCGGACAGTCTCACCATAAGAGTATTACACGAACTCACCTATTATTTTAAGGGCGGCTTTGCCGTAACGGTGTGGTTGTAATACGAAAAGAACGTAAAAATGCGGTAGTGGGAAACCACCGCCGCATTTTGTGAGTGGTGTGATGAAATGAAAATGGATAAAAACTCATATCTCTCTAAACAATCCTATGGCGAGATAAATCACCGCACCCGCCGCTAAGGCAATCGTAAATCCAAACGTCATGGACAATATGATGGATATGACCGACCCTGCCACAGATAGTGTTCCATTGATGCCCAACATGACAGGAATGATCTCACGCTTGCTCCGCTCACCTAGGAGCGCCACCCCTCTGGGGAAAGGCATACCCATGAAAAATCCGGGAATCGCTGCAATAAGAGACGAGATGATCATTTTTCCGACAGTGCTCATCCCCGCTGTGCTGTGGAATATCGGCTGCAAGAAGATAAGTAACGCGAAGCAGAGTGCCGCTGCGACAATAGGGGGTAGATATATCTTGCCTGTAGTATGGCTAAAAGGTTTGCGACTACTTAGCAATCCTCCGAGACCGCATCCGATCAGCATGGCTGCTAATATATAAGAAAAGGCCAAGGTCGGATGTCCTAAGTACAAAATGAACATTTGAATCAAAGGGATTTGGATCATCATAAAGCCCATGCCCAATAATCCAAAGTAGATGGATGGTTTCAGGTGCTCTTTTTTTCTCAAGTGGGGAACAAACAAACCAATCGCACCCAACAGGCTAAAAAGCAAAATATATAACAATACATCGGGAATGCCTTCATCAAAGTGGAAAAAATACGGACTGTTGTCTGTTACAGGAGCAACATTTACAGAAAAGAAGTCAGCGAATTCGTCTAAGGAAATCAAGCCAAGCTGGATCGGTGTGAATGTCGCCCAATTGTGCAGCTCAGGTATGTGCGCAGGGGTAGCGCCTATGCCTAGAATTTCCTGTTCCAGAATCAAGCGCTCTTGTGCGCTAAACGGTCGGTCTTTTATTATAATGACCGGGGCAATCATCTGCTCTTGTCCGCCGATCTCCTCAAGCAGATAGAACAGCGCCATATGGTCGGGCGTATCCTGCAATGCTACGCCTCTGTTGACCAGTGCTTGCATGGCTGTTGTTGTTAGTCTAATCAGGGAGTTTTGATCATGTGTGACAAAAGCAATTCTACCATCTGCGCTAAGGATATCTAAATAATCCTCCATGGCCTGCACCGTGTGGATGTAGTTTTCTGAAAGCGCAAGCCCGACACCTTGGGTGGTGTTGGTCACCACCAGTGAGAGGAAAATTATATCAAACTGCTCATCTGTAGTTCTCGCAAAATTCCTGCCATCTTGAATGTACGTCCTGACTTCCGGACGATCAAAAAGATGACCGTTAAAATCCCCGAACATTCTTGCCGCCTCAATGCTGGCGGGGTTTATTTCGACGGCTGCAATGTGACTGCTCCCGGCAGCAAGGGCATACAAAACACCGCGTCCGCCGCCCGCTCCAATCACCAGTGCACTATCACTTTGTGCAATAGTAAATGGTATGAATCCGGTGTTGGATTTGAAGTGATCAAGATGATTAGCATCACCATCAAACGCGTACATGGGTGCATTTGCGGAGCCATCAATCGTCAAAATTTTGAGCTGCGGAATATCCGGTATGGCAATTAAATCGGTGCGGGCAAAAGAATCCCATCTTGAAAATACAATTTCAGGAGCCAGACCTGTCCGCTGCATTTCTCCAAAAGTTTTCCCGGTATTATTTAACATCGCATAAAAATTAGTCTCAATCATAGTGGCCGCTTGTGCCGGTAAAAACAAACCCGCCGCCAAAATAACAGGTATTATATATTGTGCTATTTTTAATTTTTTATTGGCCGCCGGTAAAATAGCCGCCGCAATAAAAGGCAACAGGCAGATCAGTACCGCTGTTTTGAACATCCCAAGGTGGTTGAGCAGTGAAACAATTGCGACACTACCTGCGCCGGCGCCAATTAAGTCAGCAAAATACATTTTCCCGATGACCCATGGCCATAACTTAAACAGCATGGAAAACATATAGCCGGAAACAATGAAAGGGATGATTCCCAAGACACTGTAGACCACCAAACTGTCGATGAATGGCTGTACATAAATCAGCACAAAAACACAGACAAAGCCAAGCGCTAAAGCAAATACCCATTTATTGATCTGAATCGTCACTTTCTGAGTTTGTGCTAAGTCTGTTCCGATAATGCGGCTGAGTCTTGCGCTATCCTTGTACGCCAAAATGCTTCCGATGCCGACACCTAATATTGCAAAGGAGGTCGTTAAAAACACATAATGATAAGACAAAATAGCTGAATATAATCTGGTCAATGCCACTTGATATGTAAAAAGGGAAAGTGAAATCACAAATATGCTCAGCAGAATGATTCTGCCTATATCCGGCTTATCCTTTTGCATGATGCCGTTCCTCCCATATGAATCACAATTTTTATATTAACGCCTGATGCGATGCTCGAAAGTCATTCTATCGGAACATAATGCTTGCGTCAATGCAAAATGCGTACATGTCTACTTTTGCTGCGGATGAAAAGTGAATACAAATATATTT
>Ga0123355_10010560_pt1 | contig 14172 bp, 12 predicted proteins | sample TergutEmb28metaG_3_FD_89872 | JGI IMG/M metagenome (GOLD analysis project Ga0123355, IMG submission 89872) | Embiratermes neotenicus P1 segment gut microbial communities from Petit-Saut dam, French Guiana - Emb289 P1 | ecosystem: Host-associated > Arthropoda: Insects > Digestive system > Gut ... | reverse complement strand
GTATGTTGTGTTAGCACTTTTCATGCTGATGGGAATAATACAGAAGCCCACACTATGTTCATATTTTTCAAAAAATTATATTTTGGCGACTCCAATCTTTGGTTCTATTATTTCTATGGATCGGTTTGAATCAATCTGCAATTTTATGCATTTCAACAAAAATGATCATGTAGGAACATACCAGGGACCATCTAAACTTTTCAAAATCTATCCAGTCCTACCCCATCTTAACACAAAGTTTCAGAGTTTGTACTTACCTGGGCACAACATTGCAACAGATGAGTCACTAACACTATGGAGAGGACGACTTTCTTTCAGACAGTATATTCCCCTAAAGTCTTCCAAATTTGGAATCAAGTCATATGAACTATGTGAGTCCAGTTCGGGGTACTTGTGGTCCTTTATAATTTATACTGGCAAAGAAACTGTGTTCCAGACAGCATTCATTTCAGGTGACAAACAAAACAGCAGCAATTGTGTTGTCACTTGTGGAGCCATTGCTGGAAAAGGGCCGCATGTTTTGGATGGACAACTTTTATAACTTGCCAGCTCTGGCTCAAAGGCTAAAGTCCTTGAAAACTGACTGTGTTGGAACCCTGCGTCTTAGTAGGAAAGATGTTCCACAAAGAGTCAAAGTGAAGAAGCTAAAGAAAGGAGAACTGGTAGCTCAACATTCAGGACTGGTGTCCATTCTGAAGTGGAAAGACAAAAAAGAAGTGACAATGATTTCAACTTACCATGGAGAGGAAACAAGAATGAAGCGAACAAAATATACGCAGGAAAAGCAAAAGCCTGTATCAGTTCTAGATTACAACGAAAACACGGGTGGGATTGATCTAAAAGACCAACTCCTTCAACCCTATCTTTTGGAAAGAAAGAAAATGACTAAATGGTACATAAAACTGTTTAGGAGATTACTCAATATTACAATTCTAAATTGTATGGTAATATGCCATGCAAATTCAGGACAGACCAAAGTAGACCATTTTAAATTCAGAGTAGAACTGGTACAGGCACTGCTTATTGAACATGGAAGTGAAAGTGTCAGGAAATTTCAAGGCCAACATTCCACAGACAAAAATGTGCCGTGACTTCTTGAAAGACACTTTCCATAAATAATACCACCAACAGAAAAAAAGGCCAGGCCAACAAAGAGGTGTGTAGTGTGTTACAAAAACAATAGAAGGAAGGAGACAGTGTTTTTGTGCCCCAAATGTGAAGCAGCCCTGTGTTGAAGAATGTTTCAAGGCATTTCACACCAAGTTAAATTTTTAAGGTAAGATTTGATTGGATATTTGAAAAGCTTAGACATTCCTAAAAATTTTGTTTCAAGTTTCATCGAAATTCAACCACTATAAACAAAACTACATTATTTTGAATGGACTCCTGCACAATTTAGCTCAAAATTTAAATACCCCTTAGAGAAACCTTCCCACATCACAGTATTGACTGGGTTTTAAATACCCCCAAGCTGAAGCGTTCAGGAAAGATTGTTTATGCTTTTCAAATTTAAATGTACAATGTACAAAAATTAAATAAATTAATTTTATATTATTTTTACACTTATATTTTTAATTTTATATTATATTTTTCCTGTTTAAATGGTTGTGTTGGAAGGTGACTTTGTTCTAGGCTGTGGGCCTGGAACGGATTACCCCTGAATACATATATATCAACGTAAGCTAGAACGAACAGATGCTATAATGAACGAGGTTCTAGAACCAATTATGTTCATTCTAGCATAAACCACTGTATTTAAAAATATGGAATAGCCAAATAAAAAAATTAATGGAAGCAAAGAAAACATCATTTAACAAACTGTTAGCTTCAAAGAAGGTAGGAGACAAAACAGAATGCAAAAGAAACACAGTACTAGCCAAAAGACAAGTCAGAAGATGACACAGATTCTCCTGGGACAAATTTGGTACAAATGTGAACATGAGACATATAGGACTCAACCTAAAGTGTACAAAATTTTAAAATCAATAAGCAAGTATATAGGAAACAGCCAAAATTCAGGGACACATAGATGAAAATATATTTTTTCAGTACGATGAAAAATTATGGAACACAACAAACATAAATGAACCAAAATTAGAATGGAATCCAGGAAATAACAAAGATGCTTTAACAAAATCAGATGAATTAGAGAAAGCCTTAAAATTAATGAAAAATGGTAAAAGTCCAGGAGAAGAAAACATTAATTCAGAGTTATACAAGTACGTACCAGAAGAGTTCAAACTGAGATTACTAAAATTTTTAAACAATATACACAAAAAACTGACAGAAACATAAAATGGATTCCGAAAGGGGCATTCATACACAGATTCAACATTTTGCCTCAAATTATTAATTGAAAAATGAAGGGAATACAATTTGTAAACACACTTGTTCTTATAGATTATGAAAAAGCATCTGATAGTATACAAAGGCGGTTAATATTTTAAAATCTAGAAATATGCTAGGTACATTATTAAAGGTGATAGTGGACATCTACACACAAAACGAAATAATAACAAAATTTAACTACCAACTATCACAACTGGTTAAAATTAATAGTGGAGTATGCCAGGGTTGTAGAAAGAAGACATAAAAGGAATTCCATTTCCAAAAAATCAGCAACTGTTAATATTGTTATTTGCTAACGACCAAATTATAATACCTAACACAGAAGATAACTTGCAGAAAGCTGCGTATAAATTAAATCAGATAATAACAGAACATGGTTTAACAATATCTGTACAGAAAACAAAACTGATGGCATTTAGAGGACAAGATCCAGTTATAAATAAAATTGTAATAGATAACACAAATACAGAACAAGTAAATTCTTTTAACAACTTAGGAAATTTGATATATTATGAAAAAGAAGCAGATACTGATAACAAATTGAATACTATTTGAAAATAACAGGCATTATTAACAATAATGTTTAGATCACAGAAAACTTTAAAGAAAAGAAGAATAAAACTACACAATACACTAGCCCTTCCAGCTGTGCTATACAGCAGTGAAAAATGGACCATTAAAGAAGGACATGCATGAAGAATAACAGCAGCAGAGATGAAATATGTGAGAAAAACAGCGGAATACTCTTGGACAGATTAAAAAACACACACAGAGACTGCAAAAGAACTAAATATAACCCAAGTTTTGGACAAAATACAGGAATACAGTAAAAAATGGTTGCAACATATAAACAGAATGCCCCATAATAGATTACAGATAATACAAAAAGCTATCAACAGGCAGATGAAACCAGGGGAGACAGACTTCTAAATGTGCAAGACCAGAACATGTCAAAAAGTGGTCCAACTCCATGTTAGCTAGATGATGATGACAACGACGATGACGACAGTTTGATATTGCTAACTGTTCGCCCATCATTTTTAGGCGCGTTCACAAAATTGTGAAAAGCCAATATTAGCTTCATCATGTCTGTCTCTATCCGCCCACATAAAAAATCCCAGGTCTCAATGAATGGATTTTCATGACATTTGATATTTGAGCATTTTCTGAAAATCTGTCACGAAAATTCAAGTTTGACTAAAATGTGATGAGGATAATTGGTACTTCACATTAAAGACTCATGTGTATTTATAACATGTAGCTAAATTCTTCTCAGAATGAGAAATGTTAATATAAAAGTTGTAGAGAAAATCAAAACACACATTTTATGTTCAATAATGTTTTTTCAAAGACCATGTCATTTGCGAGATAATGTGGAAAAATATGGTAGAGCCCGAGAGGCCTCAAATGACAACATAATAAAGGTGTATGCACTTTACATGCTGTACACACACTCAGAATATGTAATACTTCTTGCTTTTGCATGGCAACAATGGTTACACACACCTGAATATTACACTTATACATAATTTAAATGTATATCCAATAATATAAGTGTTCCTTAAAATACCTACTGATAAAAATTACAGCATAATTAAACTCTCACTACATTCCACCTTATTTACTATTTCAATTTCCACTCCCTAAAGATCCATCTTAATATTATCTTCCCATCTATGCCTGGGTCTGCCAAAGTGGTCTCTTGCCCTCAGGTTTCCTCACCAAAACCCTGTACACACCTCTACTCTCCCCCGTATATGCTATATGCCCCGCCCATCTCATTCCTCTCCCTTTGATCATTTGAACAACATTGGGTGAGGAGTACATATCATTAAGCTCCTCATTATGTACTTTTCTCCATTCCCCTGTTACCTCGTTCCTCTTAGGCCCAAATATTCTCCTCAGCACCCTATTCTCAGACACCCTCAACTTATGTTCCACCCTCAATATGAGTGACAGGAAAGAGTTGCCTAAAAACTGAAAAGGGAAAACTGTTGGATAATGAAGAGATCTGAGACTTTCATTCATCAACACTTGGAAATGATGGAGAGGGAGAAGAGATGGAGAAAGAAGCAGATGGTGTGCAAGCTTAGACAAACATAAAAAAAAAGTACAAGAAATTACTGTGCTATAATTTTATTCCACATTCTGTTAAAATCAAAGCACAGATCCTGATGACACATCACACACTCACCTTGCTCAAAGCTCTCCTTCATATGGGTCTGATCCTCAGGGTGGAAAAAGTCAAAACAGGACTTTCCAAGCAGCTCTGGTGGTGTGTACCCAAGAAGAGCCATCACACGCTGGTCCACAAATGTGAATTTTCCCTCCATTGAGTGGCGAGAGATGAACTCAGCATTGTTGTTGGCACCACTAAGGTCACTGGTGTTGGGTGTTGATGTTACTTGCAGGCGTCCAATAGCCACAAGGCAGCAGTGAGAAGCATGACCATCATCATCCGCCCCTCGATCCATCTGCACTCCTGCAACAGTTAAGCCAAGTTAATGTTTCTTTGGGGATACTGGAGCAAGAAAATTAATTAAACAAAATACAACTTAAAATGCAATGCGGTTGACACACACTAATACTGTGATAGAAGCTACCATCACATCCTTGATTAAAATGTCATGTAGAGCTGGAATGGTTCGATCAGTACAGTGACCACACTATGGACTGCATGGCTGGTGAGTCAAGAGTTTGATTCCTGGCAAGGAAAAAATATCAAAATTTCTTTTTCTTTCCTACAACATGCCTCAAGGATCAACAGGTCTTTCCTTGCAGGATAAAGCAGCTGAAGTGTGCAACTGATTATGAGGTTAAGAAAGTGTGGACCTATCTATAACTTCATTTCCCCAACATTTTCATGTCATGGTGTTGCATGAAGCACAGTAACAACTTCACCTTCAACTTTACAAGTTGTTAAAAAAGTAATTTTAAAGCTCAATATTTCAGGATCAATAGATAAAATGTTTATTCAAGACCTTTATATACAAGATAATTTCTTCCAACCATGTGCATACCCATGGTTATCCAGCTAAAAAAAGTGCATATGGACATTTGAAACTACCCGAAAAGTTGAAACTTGAAGATTCAAAGTCTTCTAAGATATTACACCATGCTGAATGGTACATATTTACTGGAATTTTGAAGCACAGTGCTTCCATCTCCAGCCAGAGTCAAACAGTCAATTTGACTGAAATCATTACCTTACCTGAAGGAGGCCAGTTTTTGATGTAGCCTGTACAATGAACAACTGCATAATTCTGTCCATCACGGGATGGACCCAGACTGTTGCGTTGCTTCAAACGGTTCAGATGCCCTACTGCCATGTTGTCAGCAGCAATGTTGCCAACTTTCATGCGGCAGATAAACCCACGCCGTGAACCCATGCATAGGCGCATAGAGGCTGCAAACAAAGGGCAAAAGGTGTAGGTCCCAGCTCCCACTGGATGCAGAGAATCTGCAGAATCTATTGTCATTAGTCTTTTACCCTGATGACTGAAGAAGTGTGCTCCTGCAAAATAAAGGGCACTTCTACAAACTGTCAATAATGTTTGGTGCAGAAACACAGCAAGAACACACACTTCTCATTTACGAAGATCAATACAACAGCTTTCTGCCTGTTATTTTCAAACAAGGTGGTGGATGACCAACATTAGTTTTATGGTGAGTCACACTAATACACACATCCTGATTTTTGTGTTATCACCTGCTCTTGTAGCTTTCACAGCCAACAAGAAAATAAAGTGTTACTATGTTTATAAAGTATACTTGCCTCATCACCAATGCTAAACAAAATGTTTTGGCTGGTGGCTCGATTTTCCGTTTTCTGCTAATGAGTTGGTTTACAGAATTACGGCAATATCACCTGGTAACAATGCCTAGGAACTCTTTTGACACAGCATCAGTCATTATATATTCAATTTTCCTTGCCATTACTGCATGTCTGGCCTGTAGTGTTTAGTACATAACAAGCAAATAAAAGGCAGAAACTAATCCTGGACTGATATAAAGTTACAGCCACAACAAGGCACCAGGCAGAAATTCATGACCCACTTTTTGGCACACAAAATATTTGTCTCACTATGAGATAAAGAACCCAGTCCACTCACTTTTAAAACAGCGGTGTACCAGGAATCCAAGCATCAGGTTTTCACACCTTTAGGGCAAAAGGTGCAAAACAGGGGGCCTGTTCACAAATGCCCATCTTCACATCAACACATTCCTGAGTATGAATGCAAACACTAAAACTCTGTAGCCTATCATACAAGTCATTATTCATTTGCTATTATCTTAGTATAGAATAAAGTTTACTTTACAATGCTCAGAATATGTCAAAGTAAAAGCTTTTCATTTGCTGTGGTGTAGGTGAGGTCTCCACTTTTCTGGAATCTGGCCCCAAGTCACCAAACGAGTGGTACCTGACATTTTGTGATGATTCTCACCTTTCAATGATCCAAAAGTCCCAGAAGAACACAGATCTCAGGTTTAATTTGTCACACTTATCTGTTGGTCAATATAACATGTGAAAACCTTAAAGAAGTATCACAAGAGTGGTGTTTAATTGCTTTTATTAAGTCACTCCAGCAAATGTGAAGACAGTATCTCAGATTAGAACCAAATTGGTTCCCTCTGCATTTACAACCCAGCATTCACTAATCATCTTATCATGCAACACTAAGTACTGTAAAACAAGCTATATACACAAACACAGAAGAATCCTAATTTAGGGTTTCTTAATTTAAGATCTTCCTATATTTTAGGTTCATTTTTTTGTGGGACTGGCCAAAACTCCAAATAAATAATGTATAATTCTTCTCCATTTAAGGTTTCTCAATGTAAGTCCCTCCCTGCATTTATGATACAAATGTAACATCTTTTCACCATTTTGGAGCTTCCGTTTTGGGTCTGTGTGTATAACTTTTTGGTTGATTAAGCCGCAATCACTACATACAATGGAAGTCAAGCGATACCAGTGTATTAGCAATTATAAAGCATCGCTATACTTACCTGAACACAAGAGAACCCTAAATTAAGATGACCCCCCAAAAATAAAAAGTCTGTTAAGAGAAAATACATTGCTATTAATTTCATACACTGATGTACAAACCATGCCAGATTCTATCTGCCTTTACTAAACAGTGTCACTGTCTCCATCTTCACAGTCAGTGGTTTCATTTTCCTCACTCATATTCCTAAAAATCCCATCTTCTTCAAACTCATTCCACAATATATCATGACAGATCCCATCCATTCTATTGGATATACAGCACATCTTAAAAACCTTCAGTCACTTCTGGTGAGATGCACTGCCATGCCAATATGATCCAATAACAAAGTCACACTAGGCTTTTAATTCTTCCAGCTGGGGCCAAAGCATGGTCCGTTATCAAGAGCCACTCACACTATGCAGCTGCTTAAGGTGGTCTTTGAATGGTCTGTTCACCACAGCATCTAGCACCTGCAGTTGTGAAGTTATCCACCTAGGTATGACCACAAGGTCTCTGTGTTCATGGAACCACCAGTAATTGTGGCTTATACTTCTGGTGCTAAACATCCTTTACACATGCCCAAGACCAGCATCCCCTGTTTTATCAGAAGTGGCCCTGGCCCTTTGTTCCATTCCCCTAATAACCAATCCTTCATAACTCAATTGGTCATTCAGCCTTTAGGTTGGCATATGACCGTAAGTCCTCAAGGCAGTTGCTCCTTAGGTGCTGTTTTGTAATTCAGAATCACATATGGTGGCAACTTTGTACCATCAGCTAATACCACCAACATGACACTTACCACCATCTTTTCATAACCTGATGTTTTAATTGCCACACATTTTCCCCCCAGTGTCATCTACAGTGTAACTGGACAGCACATCAGAATACAATGATGTTTTATCAGCATCTTCTGTTTGACTCAGGTGGCAATTGTTTCTTTTTCAAAGGCCAATCACATGACCCTGAAAAGCAACATGCTTCCCCTTGCAGTCTGCTGGTTATTCTGGCAAAGTAAAGTTCTTCTATGCAGACTGGACTTGTTCATCCAAACTACATACACATAAACCTGTGCTGGCCTTGAAATGGTGCCACATGATGTGTGATCTGGCAGGTTCTTGTACTTCATATTTTATTGTCTTGCATGTAAATGGCTCTTCAAGTGCACAAACTCAACAATTTCTCTTTCTACTTCTTATAACTCTTCAAGTGCACAAACTCAACAATTTCTCTTTCTACTTCTTATAACTCTTCAAGTGCACAAACTCAACAACTTCTCTTTCTACTTCTTATAAAAGTCCATTCTTGGAACCACTGAAAGATTTTTGGGTGCAGTTTGCATTTATCAGCTTCTGTTTTTGTTCCTTCCAACTCTGTACATTTGCCCGCAAGAATGAACTTTCTTGCTGCATTGTAATTATTTGTTTTCTCAGCATCGTTAAGCACCATCAGTTTAAATTTCACATCATAACCTCACCTGATTCCATTCAAAACAAAGGTCACACCAGCAGCCCTCTTTTCTATGTGGCTTGACATTTTAACCTTCAACAGTCTTTTTCTCAAGTACTACTTAAAAAAAACCCCTCAAACCCATCGCCGGGCAACGTCTATATTAACAACACAGTTTCTAATTTCTAGTTTAACTTTACAAACACGTCATATATGTTTTTCTCTTCATTTAAATATATTTAAACAACTTTAGCCATGTTTGTCCTCTCTTCCATCTACACGTGGAAATCTGGTTAGGCAGGCCTTGGTTTGGCTTGGTATGGTCTGGTTCAGGGTGATCCAGTTTGGCATGGTCAGGTTTGGCGCTTCATACACATATGTAAGGTGACCTCACACATTTAGGTACCAAATTTCCCTTGCATTCAAGTAAATACGACAGTGCACACGTTATTTCTCATAAAGCCCACAGCAGGAGCCATCGGCATATAAACATGTTTCTAACTCAATACTGTTATTATATGATCATTAATGATGGCTGCAACCTATCTTGTGACTGGTCATCATAGGCCACAAAACTATTGAGTGCCTTGTTGCACTGTCTAGTGTTATTGTCTTTCAAGATCCACTGACAGAAGAATGGACTCATATAATGTCTTGTGCAGTAAAACCCTAACTCTGAAGTTTTTCTCACATCACATGCAATGAACACGAAAGTATACATACAAAATGGTTAGAAGACAAACACCATATGGTTTAAATTTAGAATGGAAATAATGCTTCTGTAACTACAATAATAACTTCCTGTTCGATTTTTAAACAACCCCATTGAAGACTTTTCTTTATTTCAGGCATAAAATGCCTGTCCCCAGAGGAATATTAAGGTGGAATTCTACTGTACTTTTTACACCACTTTCATGCCTGCAGGTCTGTAAGTACATGTTGTGGCCACAGGTCAGTATAGACTGCAAGAAATTACACATATCAGTTTTTACAAATAGATGCAGCCTTCTAACAAGAATTAACAAATTCATTTGTCCTTTGGTTTCATTGCAAACCTGTCTCATGGTATCAGTTTCAATTGGAACTAAGTATTCTGCAGCAGTCACTAACACATATGGCCAGCCACAAGGTGTGTTACAGTCTAATACTCACACTGGTGGCCCTCCTTCTTCACAGTCCCAGTTTTAAGGTCCAGGATCCGGCCTGTGTTCTGTGGCTCCTGTGTGGACAGCTGTTCACGGACCTTCTCAACATCCTCTGCATGGATGTTGTCAAAGATACACGAACCAAACCATTCACTCTGTGGCTGATTCAGTACTGGGGCCACAGAATCCGATACATAAATGACACGGCCAGTGTCACAAGTCACAACAAAAAGGAAGCCGTCTGCAGCCTCCAATATCAGATGCTTCAGCTCTTGGTCTGTTAAGAATGATGGCTTGTATGTGCCATCGGTACTTGTGTTGCCTGTGCCTGAAACAGCAAACAGCAGGTTAACAAGAATATTTAGATCTCAAAGGACAAGGAAACATGGAAACTGCTTTTGGCAAAGAAACAACTTATTAGGTCACTGCCTGGAGGATAGCAATGGAGAAAACATTAATATGGAATTAAAAAAGAGCTGGGAGGCACATGTGATTTTTTTTTCAGATTGTGTATAGTATCAGGTGGCCACAAATGAAGACCAATGAAGAAGAAACAGTCATGTCTATTTTAAGGCTTGTGCATGTTGCAGAAAACAACTGCCATCCACTATAATGAAGAGACTGTGGTGTGGGCTATGACGCCTGCTCCCTGAACCATTCATTCATTAAAGTACCACTACTACACCTTATGAAACAATTGTAATTCTAAAGGTGACACCACAATGCATGCAGATTAGTTACGACATATGCACCTCCCCTTAGGTAATGAATGAGTCATGAATACAGCATGGTCAGAAAGCTGCAATGGGTCAGTTTCTCAACAGACACATGCATTACATGTTTGCCCAAACATCCATATCCCTCTCACTGCACAGTGCAGTCACACACATTCAAATCTGGTTTGTATTTTATAGGAAATCACCACCAAAGAGTCATTATTTATTGAAATTAATTCACTTCCATGGCATACAATTAACCAGTTCTGAGCAGTTCTAAATGCATACGCTGCAATCAACAACATATCAACGCTAATCAGCAGAGTCCTTCTTGAAAAATTAACTGTTGCTCGGGCAGAAACTTGCATGATTTGAAGTTACAGTGGTCATGAATGTTAAGATGACAGCCTTCTGTGATGTGACTTGGTAATAAGGTACCAACATTTAAGAGCATATTTTCTTCTACATTGAAGACAGAGGCCGCAGATTCCTCCAAAATGTTGAAGCTATTACACTGCAGTGTCACATCCCAGAATACTGTGATTTCAGCTGTGAAACTGCCCACCTGTTATGGAATATGTAATTTCATTACTGTGTGCACTGGGCACCACTGACTGTGCTCAATCAGTCTACATTCTCAAACCCTATTTACACCCATGTAATCATACTTCAAATGCTGAAATAATGCTTTCTTTCTACCAAATCCAACAGTTGGGAGCCAGAAAAAGCTCAGGTATTGGGCTGACAGTGCTAAGGACTGAAAGGTTGATAATTACAGCATGATCTCCAGCAGCGGCAAGAGATGGTTTTCTCTTCCAGTGTCCAGACAGTCCCTGAGGCCAACCAGCCTCACATTAAATGGATATTAGGGCTCTTTCCTTGTGAGTAAGGAAGCTGGGTTGTGACATTGACCAGCTTCATGTAGTGATGAGGTCAAGCCCCCTATAATCTCATCATCAGCACAGGAACTTTACCTTATGTACCTGAGCATTTCACTCAACTTCTTTCTTTTGCCATGACTTAGTTCTTCTTAGTATAAGTGGTAATGTAAAGCTATCCCATTACAGGCCTGGACAGGTCCTAAGGCTCCAGGAAGTTGAGACTCCCAGAATTTTTAGACAATCGGCACATGAAGGTGGCAAGCTTGTCAGCTGTTTGCACTGGCTGCCTTTACCCTCCAAGTGATACCCCTGGTACTCATTTCTGTTAGAAGCTGTATCAACCACAGGGCCTTAGTGGAGCCGAAGGATTAATTCAATGAAAAATCCCAATGACCCCACCTGGAATCAAACCTGCTACCTTCCAGCTTGTAGCCCACTGTGTCAACCAACTGCACCACTACAGGATGCCACTCCTTGTAATGGAGATACCTCCACCTGACATTCTTTCTCTTTCATGTAAACTGTACAACTAACTGATGATGGCCGTAAAAAATCACCCGAAATAGATTATAGCAAGCATAAGGAATATGCAGTATGCTTGTTAGTTGTGTAACTCTGAATATATAAACAAATTCAAATACCCCAGAAGACGTTAATCTTCAGTGATTTGCAAAGTCCATTACAAAAATAAGAATGCTTTATAGAAATGAATCCTATTGTTTTGTTTTCATTGACTCAAACACACCTTTTACACATGTCTGAAGTTCTACACAACAGTCACTGAAGGTGTCCAGAGGAACTACATTTAATTCAACATTTACAATCTCCATGGCGTCCTTTGCATTCTAAAATCTTTTCCTTTGAGGGCAATTTTCACTTTAGGGATTATAAAATGTTGACTAGAATAAGTCAATTGAATAAGATGGGTGGGTGATCACTCTGCCCTGATTTGCCAGGAAGTACTAAACCATCACAGAAGAATGAGAAAGGACATCTCTTGAAATTGTGGCCTCACCGTGAACATCTGCTTCAATACCCTTTCCAGCAACTGTACATAGAATTCACTATTCACTGCTTTTCCTTCAGGCACAAATTCCTAGGGGACCATGCCAAAAGTGATTTCTGTTTCCAACCTGAACATTTGCAAGTGAATCTTTCTGGACCTTGGTGCTGACTGGGCTCTCCACTCCTTGCTCTGACATTCTCTTTCACAGCCATACTGAAATACTCAAGACTCTCTCAAATTATGACTCTGAGCTTCTGTTGCTCATGCATGAGACTAAGTAGAAAAAACTGTGTGCAGATCTTCCTCTTTTTCAAACCTTCAAGAAGAATCTGATGAAATGCCTCCAGGTTAATGTGCAACTGATCCATATCAAGATTAGGGTCATCTGACGGTCTTTGGCCACCAGTTCATGACTGGTCACAAAGCTTGTTGCCATACACTCCTTGACCATCTTCAAGTGTTCATTTTTCTCTGAATCTTTTATACCATTCAAAGATGTGTATATGACAGCTTTATTTCCATGAACAGCTTCAAGCATTTCTGTGTGTTTCTGTAGCTGTCTTCCACAGTCTGAAACTAAACTCTGACACCTGCACACTGCTCCACGACAACAAAGAAAAACACAACTCAACATGTGGGGCTGCTGTGGATGAGATAACTGAGCTAAAATTTTCAATTCACTAATCCCTACTGGTCACACCACAAACTAACAGCAACTGTCATGTACCACGCCATACTCACCTGGCAGCATCAGTCCCAGACCTTATTTGGCATCATAATTGCACCGCTACCAAAATTATTACTTCAGCACATTAACATCAAATGCTGCACCAGTAACTACAATGCTACACAACATACAAGTGAGAGCAGAAAATCAGCAGAAATGGCTCATCTTCATGATAAATGTGGTAGTTTCATTTGCACCTTGAAAATCTTTAATGTTTCTGTAAAAAAACCTTGTGGACTTCATACTTCTTGGAGATATATTTAAGCAAATTCATTTTTCGTATCAAAGAGTTTTCTTTTGCAGTACAGTAAACCCTTGCTAATCCGGTCAGAATTAATCTAGATGTTGGATAATCTAGATCGACAAATATGAAAAAGTCTATTCACAAATGAATACAAACTTAACAGACACACGGAATTTAGGAAGGCAGATGAGTCACTCTGTGCTGATGGCGGTGCACAGGCAGAACATACATTACATTGCTGCCAAGTCTTGCTTGTTGTTCAGTATCACTGTTCACTGCAAGGCAGACAAAAGCTATTGCTTATAACTGAACTGGATGAAGAAGACCCTGGACTTCAGCATCTGACAGGGGAAATAACTGCTTGCCAATGTTGTTAAGGCTTCTGTTATGAACGAAGCAACAGATAATGAACTAGATGAACCACGAGAAGAACTTCTTAGCGCCGCAAGAGATGGCACTGATGCAGTAATCAATTATGTAGGCTCTTCAACAAATCAAAAATTGCAGGCATATTATAAACACCTAAGAACTGTGAGGGAGATCCTAATTAACCCTTTCCCCGTTCCATTCAAATCGCTAGTGCCTGGGCAGAAGAGCCGAGTTTTTTCACGGGACATTTAAATTTACGTACTATACCAGAAACGCTTTAGAGCGTTTAGAGGGGGAG
>Ga0123355_10010559_pt1 | contig 14173 bp, 7 predicted proteins | sample TergutEmb28metaG_3_FD_89872 | JGI IMG/M metagenome (GOLD analysis project Ga0123355, IMG submission 89872) | Embiratermes neotenicus P1 segment gut microbial communities from Petit-Saut dam, French Guiana - Emb289 P1 | ecosystem: Host-associated > Arthropoda: Insects > Digestive system > Gut ... | reverse complement strand
CACACCTCTTCCCTCCCCCATACGCGCCACATGCCCCGCCCATCTCATTCTTCTCGATTTTACCACCCGCACAATATTGGGTAAGGAGTAAAGATCCCTAAGCTCCTCATTATGTAATTTTCTAAGTTCCTCTATTACCTCGTCCCTCTTATGCCCAAATACTCTCCTCAACACCCTGTTCTCAAACACCCTCAGCCTACGTTCCTCCCTCAATGTCAGCGACCATGTTTCAAACCCATACAGGACAACGGGCAGAATTATAGTTCTATATATCTTGATTCTTAAATTTTTGGACAGCAACCTGGATGACAGAAGATTCTGCACCGAATAATGGCAATCATTCCCTAATTTCAGCCTGCTCTTAATTTCTTCGTGAATAGAATTTTGATTTGTTAACGTTGTTCCCAAATATTTGAACTCTTCCACCCTCTCAATGGAACTATTATCAATCTTCATACCGTGAATTCGTCCTGCGTTCTGATCTCGAGACACGGTCATGTACTTAGTTTTATGAGCATTTACTTCTAGTCCAACCTCCTTAGTAGCATTTTTCTTTACAGTATCTACACTTCCTCCCAATATATTAACATCATCGGCATAAGCCAGAAGCTGGTGTGTACCATTTAATTTCAAGCCGTTCTAGTTTACCTGAACACTCCTAATGGCATACTCCAAGGCAAAGTTGAAAAGCAATGACGATAGAGCATCTCCCTGTTTCGCTTAAAATCCACAAAAATCTCCATTATAATAGGAAGATCTAAATGTAAATTTAGAAAATTTGTAGGTAAGGCGATAATGCTACATAGAGAATAATATAACTGTGTGTTACTTAAAGTGATAAAGATTTCACAAAACAAGAGAGTTCATCCAAAAAGTTACAGTGTACTGCTTGTCAACTTTAACTTCCATAAATCCTAAAATACCTGCAAGAAGGCAGAAGTATTAACACTCACACTACACTTCCCGCAGGAGCTGGAGACTACGGGGAATGTAACAAAGAGTCCCCCGCCCCGCCCCGCCCCGCCCCGCCCCGCCCCGCCCCGCCCCGCCCCTGTCCACCTTTCGGATGTCCAGCCTTTAGTCCAGCCACTATACTATCTGAGTTATCCGAGTTCAAACCCACATAATTGCCGTTTCTTCTGTTCTGCATGAAAGCCGTACATTTTGCCATTCGGCCACACTTTTTTTGTGCGAACGTCACCCAAAAATGAAAGCCAGAGTGGATTTCGGCAGCAGTCACAGGGCTTTTGCAGGGGGCAAATATTACGTCCTTCCATAGAAATTAGGAGTGGCAGCGTGTGTCTGGGGTTTCTGAATGCGAAGCAGCGGCGCTTAACCACGTCACAGACACGTTCGGTACAATATTACTGCAAGGCATTAAACTTTTACTGATGTAACTGGTATAGCTAACTGTTAAGTTTCTATATTTAAATCCAGCACACATATTACCGAATTATTTCGATTACTGTTTTTATTTATTTCTATTCTTCTACAGATTAAATCACAGTTCTTATATGAAAGCTAAGTGAGAAGTAATTGGAAACAATATTACTTGATATTGAAAATTGAAGATTTATTTAAAATGTTTCAAATTCATGTAATTCAAATATAGGTTTGTATCACGTGTATCCAAGACTTAAATATTGTGTGATATGATTTGTTACAGTACTTAGCAACAGGATTGTAAATGAAGAAGCTTACTTACTCCATGGAGCAGAGTCCTTCTTGAGAAGCTAATCGGTTCTCAGGTAGTCAGAAATTCCCCGAATCTTTTGGAACCCGAAGTTTCATTACCGCAATTACAAGTGTCCGCCATCTAAGCCAGATCAATCCAGTCCCTGACCCTTCCACTTTCCGAAGATCCATCTTAATATTATCCTCCCATCTACACATGGGTCTTCCAAGTGATCTCTTTCCCTCAGGTTTCCCCACCAAGACCCTGTATACACCTCTCCTCTCACCCATACATGCAACATGCCCCGCCTATCTCATTCTTTTCGATTTGATCACTCGAATAATATTTGGTGAGGGGTAAATGAAGAAGATGGTTGGATTAAGTTATGAGTTTTCTCAACTCATTCCAGAGTTGTCGCACATGATGACAGTTGCAGTAGCATGAAAAGGAAATGCATTGTGTGTGATGCCATATTATATGCATGAGATGTAATATATCGAAGTAAACAATACGTCTAGAGATGGCTAGACTAAGCCTGGAAAGGTACTGCCTTTCACCTTACAAATAAGCTCCTCCGAAAACACTATAGTAAAGTTCCTTATTCTTTTATGTACTTCCATTCTACATGGACCAACATATATTTCGATGTTCAATTCTTGCACATGATATACAAGGAGTAAAAAATTGACAACTTACAGAAACGTTTTATTAAATATCATTCGGTACACATACATACATACTCACTGATGATGATTCCAATACGGATCGAAACGCGTATGAGCTTGTAATGTTACAATGTGACATAACTGTGTAAACAAAAAATTGTGCGTTTGTTGGTTAATTATTATAAACTACTGTAACAGCAATTAAAAATATGCGCATTTGACGGAGGAAGTACAGTAGTTACCAGAAGTTCACGTTATATAACTGTGTCATAATGATACAGAAACAGTTAGGTTACCGATTTAACTCGATCCATCCGACAAGGTCGAGCGTGTCATGTGTCATGTGACGGTCTAAATCGGGAAACATTACTGTTTATTATTGATGCGACCGAAGTCTCCCGCTATTCTGTACGTACTAATGTTATTTCTAAATAAGTCATATCGCATGATGATGATAACGAAAACGATGACAACAGTAAAAACAGTAACAGTATTGGAGGTAATAAACTTAATAGTACTGTACAAACAAAAAACCTCAAGCATTATACGAGATGTGATGACGCGCTGTATCGATGGTACTTGAATAAAGAGCAGTGGTGGAATGACGACTCGTAGGGAAAAACCGAACAACTTCGGTGGAAACTCTGCTCCGTCGCCACTTCATACACATAACATTTTACATTAAGTTAGCCGGGAGATTCAGCGGTAAGGTGTCGGGCTACATCATGACCGTTACAACAAGAACAATGAATCACAAATGTCTTCATAAATACTACTGCTGTAATTACCAGCAGCAATAACAGTGATACTAATGATACAGTTCGCCAGTGTAGTAATGTTACAACGGTAGTGGTGATGGGTGGTGATAGTGATGCCAACGGTCATATGTAATTTAAAGTTTAAACGGTGATTAAATTCGATAAAATACTCTCCGGCTAGCAGCCATGTTAGGCGGTTGAATGGCGAGTAAACTTATGTTCCGAGGACCGACTCTTTCCTCATTATCAGGGAAATGACTACCTCAGAATAAAACATGGCGATGGGGCGGAACTTATCTGTCCGGTGAGATAATCGCTGTCATTATATCTTGCATTAATTCTGCGTGGTGGAATGTTTAGTGTAGACTGCAACATGGCTTTCAGGGAAAAGACGAGGGAGAGACAGACTGGAAAGTGGCCTTCACCTGTGAGCTGAAGAAAGTATAACAACAGGGAAGGGACGACAAAGGGAAAGAAAACAAGATCAAATGATGGAATAATAATCCTAGAAGAAGCGAAGAGAAAAGACAGCGGAAGGTGATAAATCGGAAGAATGTTTCATAGTACCTGTCACCCGTAAATGCAGTTGTGATAGTGACTTCGCAGGCAGAACTATTAAAGCAGCCCTAGGGGGTTATAACTGTATTGCAGCAATACATCTTCATTTGCTGCATAAGGTGAAGGTCAAAAGGAGATAAAATCCCGCATAACATGCAGAGTACAGACTGCTTGTGGCACTACATCAATTATTAAAACGTATATGCATAGACATACAATCAACTGGCAAACAGAATTTGATCCATTAAAGTGATACCGCCAAGTCTGCATGATACACAGACGCAAAGTAATGCGCAGGTACACGAAAAAGAAACACCTAAGACTAACAAATAAAACAGGGTCAATAATTTCATTATTTATGTTAGACCTATACAGAACTGCAGTGCCTCTGTTTGCAGGAAAACACAGATTGTCGTGTAAATAAAAAGGCAGTAGATTAATAAAGTACCTGTAAATAAAGAACATTCTGGTAAATAAATAGAATGCTGGAAATATATACGTAATAAATAACATGTTTGTAAATTAAGAGAGAGCTTTAAAAACTTCTTTTAAATAAATAAATAAAATAATCCTTGTAAATAAGTAAATGAAAAAATTATTGAAAAGAGATCAAATGCATGTAAATAAATAAAATACTGGCAAAGAAATGAAATGTTTTTACATAAATACAATTCTTTTCAACAAAAAAGTTCTTGGATATAAACAAAATGTCTAAAAACAAACCTAATGCCTGTAGATAAACAAAATGTCTGTCAATAAATATAGAAATACAAATAAATAAAAAAACAATTCTAAATTAAATACTTGCGAATAAATTAAATACTTGTAAATAAGCGGCTACTTTATGTTCCGATGTGGTACAAAACATGTCGAATATGTAATTTGTTCTAATCGGAATATAATATTTATTTTTTCAGTTTATTTCATCCACGCTGTCCTGCCTTTCCGCATTTGCGTCCTAAGATGTCATTGGTGTGAATGTCTTTGATTCCTCGATCAAAGTCACAAATTCAACTCTTGCTACAAAATTTCAGCCATTGTACGTCCACTGTACCAATGAAATTCCTACTATCAAAAATGTTACTTAGAAACCACTGTCGCGCTCTCTGTGCCAAGTTCCTTTCAGCAACTTTTCACTCTTAGCATGTTTCCTTATTTACGATTTCTCTTTCTTTTTTTCTTTCTTACTCACTTACTTACTAACTTACTTGCCCACTTACTTACTCCATAGTCCTTCTTGAGAAGCCAACCGGTTCTCAGGTAGTCAAGAAATTCCCCGCATTTTTGGAACCCGAAGGTTCATTACCGCATTCACAAGTGCTCGCCACCTGTCCCTATTCTGAGCCAGCTCGATCCAGTCCATGCCCCCACATCCCAATTCCTAAAGATCCATCTTAATATTATCCTCCCACATACGCCTGGGTCTACCAAATCTCATGTTCCATTTCCATTGCTTAGGTCGTACCAAAGTATCAGTCCAGGTCCGAGGCTTTCTTCTTGAACGATTCGTAACATGATACGTTTTGACGGTGAGTTGTTTGCACCTCGCACAACCCCCAAGCTGGAGGACGACCACTTGTCGGCTGTCCGCGACTACTTATTCAATATATTCGCAGCTCCCCTCCATACTGGAGGCCGTTCCTTCAACCGCAACCTGAGGACGCGCCATGCCGTGCTAATAGGGACCCACTTATCGCGGTTACCATTTCTCTACCTATCCTAAATATCCACACCATTATCGTACATCTGAATTATTTTTAACGCCAGAAATACAGAGGGCTGCTTCTCCTTCATACGCTAAATGCCAAGTTTTAATGTGCTGAACTGGACGGTCAAACACAAATTACACATAAATTGAATCTGAAAATAATCCCTCCAGTCAGAAAAAACAACTGTGTTCGACGACTTTCATCTGCATTCCTTATGTACCAACATGCAAAGGGTGTGTTAAGCCCAAGACGCAAACCACAATTCTACTCTAAAGATGAGATGGTAGATTCCTCCAAATTGTTGGTACTCTTCTCCTGGTTGCATGGCATCAGGTCCCAAAAGGGAATAGTCTTGCTAGTGGTCTTCATGCTAGATCTGGTTTGGCGGATTGCGCTTGTGCTGTACGGAGAGGAAAATTTCGAAGATAAAATGGCATATTACCTTAAATCAGATTCTTACGGCGCCTTTCTTCAAGAAGAATTAATCTAAAGATTAAAAATAGTCCACGACCGATTTCAACAGTCAACGTCTGGACTCACCAATCGTAATGTTGCAAAAATTTGCCTTTCTACTCTGAAACACATCTATTGCTGAAAAAGTCCTTATATAAATTAACTTTTATGAGCCCAGTGATTCCTATACGCATCAGGAATTCTAAGGTTCAGAAATTCTACGTCCCGCCTACAGACTGGGTTTCTGAGTTTCGCAGAATCTCAGAACAACCAACGATTATTTTCCGATGTAGCATTAAATGACTGGATTTACGACCTAGAAGGAGAGACTTTATTGCGCGGTACGAGCTGAATCCTATAATTTGCGTTAGTTTTTGTCGTTGAAACTGCGGAGGCCCAGGTTCGATCCGAGGTCAGTCCATGTGAGATTTGCTGTGGACAATGCGCCACTAGACCAGATCTTGCTTCAAATAATTCGCGTTTCCGCTGTCAATATTATTGCACCAATGCTCCATTATAGCCTTCATCTACTCGTTGCACTTCCCAGAAAGAATAACGGGCGAAGCCTGGGAAGCTTCCCAGAAGCAATGATATTTCGGAAATCGGAAAAAATTGGGTACAAAATTACTTTTACTTTTTTCCTTGTTTAGGGCCCAATAAAATTTGGTAGCTGAATAAGTAATGTGTTATATATTCCTTCTTCGTGTAATTTATCGCTGGAGACATGTTCAAAAGTCTTTCCAAGAACGACGTTCAAATAAATTATACGATGGGTTTAATATGTGAAGGAACGGTCAATAATGGAAGAGCTGCTACAAGATTATGTTGGTTATCCAAAATGCCTAAAAAATTCGACGTCAGTGATGAGTTTCGTACCGTTTACGATGATGTATTACTCACGCAAGGAGGTGGTCCCATCGATCTTTCTCCTCGTTACACCCCATTCGACTTCCGAAGTGTTGCCTACGTGTTGTACTTCGTAACCATATATTAAGGGGAGTAATGCTATTTAATGTACAATGTATGTGATACAGATTTATGCTGTTTTACAGGAGACCCATAGTTCTTTACTTTTGCGCTGTAGACCTGGTTTCGATACCTGTCAGATCCAATGGGGATTTCCTCGCGTACTTTACGTTTCCCTCATCTTCGGCAAAACCAATATGTTCAAAATTATGAGGCACCACATGTCTAGGCCTCACTCAAAAAAGAAACCCTGTCTTATTATTACTTACATGTAACTTGCTAGTTTAATTAACGGCGTACCAAAAGGAATGAGGTGTAAAAAATATCTTGGCTGTATGAAATTGCACCACCTTACAGCGGAATATGTTACTTATGCGTGCAGATTATATGTGAATGAAATTTACTTCTTGGATATTCCGTTCGGAAAGCATGTGCTAAGCCTACTGTTTTCTAGAAGTTTCCTTACGTGCGTGTAGCATTACTCACTCCCTTGGACGGCATTAAATCATCGGGCCTGGATCGTGTATTGAGTTACTCGTAATGTCTCCTCGATAAAAACAGCAAACTTCAGTTTCTAGAAAATTTCCCATGCAGCAAACAAACACTGCGAAACTAAGACTTGTTAAAAGAGCCAAAAATTCCCTGCTTTATACGGAATCCAAACGTTCATTACCTTTCGCACAAAATCTCATAACTGGACATTACTTTGAATCAGGTAATTCTAGTCCATGACCTTGTAGCCCATTTTTAAGATCACCTCATTTTTATCTTCCCATCCACGCCAAGGTATAACAAGTTGTGTCTTCCGATTAGATTTTCTGGTTTATTTATTTTTTTACTCTTACATCGCCGCCATTCGTGCTACATGTCACGGCCACTGCATCTTCCTGGATATTATAATGTTAATATATCTTGCTAATAGTTAAGATAATGGAGCTTTCTTTCTGCGATTTTCTCCACGTCTTCTGTTAATACCTATTATGTAATAATAATAATAATAATAATAATAATAATAATAATAATAATAATAATAATAATAACTTCAGTGTTAAGCATTTTAAATACCCTTATTTTGCTAGTAGCAATATCCTTTTTATTTATTCACATGCATAACACATGAACTCCTTACGATTTAACAAATGATGCCCCCCATGCAGTACGGATCCCCGCACATCAAAATAACGCATACCGGCTTGCGTGATACTTCAAGAGATACTGCCCATTTTGCCTGATTAATAATCTTTTTTATACTTCGAGCCAAACTCCGGGGTGCTGATGGATAAAAAACGAAAAATGTTACTTGCTTGCTTTAATACAACAGAATTTTATTGGAAAGTCGAAGAAAATCACGAAATTTTATAAAGATATCCGGTCGGTGATCTTGTATAGAAACCAGAACTTCCACAGTAAGAAGCAGTTAAAGACCTAATGAATATAATATACTCGAATGTTACTGAACAAATTTCAATATCTTTCTTTTTAAAAGGAATTATGCAAGAATAAATGTGTTGTGCAGTATGAGAAATTTATATCGCAGGTTTCGTGAAAGACCTATGGATACTCTGAAATATAAACTATGTTATACATTCAATCAGTCACAGATACTAACAATGTTAAAAAATACTACAAAGGAAGCAAGTTTTTCCATAAATATATTCCAGATGGCCTGAAACCTATGTTTTTCAGTGGCCTACACTACTTGACATAGTGTCAAAATGCGTTTCACTCTTGGGAGAAATTTAGAGGCTCAGAAGCTTTGGGTTGCTTTGATTGTAGTTCGCCGATTAAATCCATAGTTTCACACAAAGACACAAAGACACAAGTTTAACCACACAAGCCTACTTAAAGCTAAACAAAATAGAGGCAAATTTTATATACACGTAACATTGAGATGCATTCGCCTAACAACTGTTGCTGTGGAAAAACGATTGTGTTTGTAGCCTTAGGTATCTAGTAGGCAAAGCGCGTACGCCATATTATGTTATCTGTTGCCTGTCCGGCTATCCCAAATTTTTCCACATTAGCTCTGGATTTAGGAAAGAGTTATTGGACATAAAATATGTGTTTTGATTTTCTCTACAACTTTTATCTGAAACATTTCTCATCCTAAGAAGAATTCAGTGAGATATTATAAAAAAATATATATTGGTCTTCATGTAAAGTACCCGTTATTCTCGTCAGATTTTAATGAAACGTGAATTATCTAGACAGACTTCAGAAAAATTATTCAAATATAAAATTTCACGAAAATTCTTCCGATGGGAGCCGAACAGTCCCAGCAGACAGAAGGAAAGACACACAGACATGACGAAACTAACATTCACTTTTCGTAACTTCGCGAATGCGCCTAACAATGCTTCTCCATTAAAGAAAACGATTTAATGCTGTTCAGAAAAATAATCACTGTTTACGCTGATAACCACAGGAAACACTAAACACAGAGTGTGGAGGAACACCGCACAGTTATCTTATGTCATGGCAGATTGTATGTAACAACCATTACTGTGTTTTAAACGGTTAACGTAGAATAAATAATGTAATTTAAAAGTGCCTTGAAGTTGACCTACTAGTGGGCGAGCCTCTGCACAAAAATTAGTCAGTGTGTAATTTGCAACGGGAGACCCATAACTTATTCTGTTTTAGTATCAATGTCTAATACTTCAAGGAATGCAGAAGAGTGAGTGCGGAAATTCAGTTCTCAAAAGAATATGAATGCTCAAATAAGTTCTATTTATACAGTTAAGTATACTATAATTAAGCGCATACGATGCTAATGCAAGAGCCTTTATGTGACGCGGTAAGATAATTTAAAGTAAATTATTTAATTAATTACTAAGTAAAAACCGTTAATAAAGTTTATGTTATTTTTAGTAATTTTACAGGCTTTATTTTTTAACCAATTATACGAAAAAAGAACGGGGTGTCTAACTTTAAAAAAGTAAATTCCTCTTGAAAGTTCAGTAAACTCAACAGTCAGTTTGGCCATGTTATTCTGAAGGGGCGTTTTCTGTGGTTTCTTACAACATTTGTTGGTCAATACAAGGATCAGTACTGTGCGAATATCTTTAATATCGTCCATGACCTCGGAAAAAAATGAAGTCCACTGAACATTACCTGCTGATAACAATACGATACGTATGCCTAATACGGGTACGCGGTGAAGCAGTTAGTTGAGGCAAAGAGCTACTAGCTCGGCGGTCGTGGGTTCGATGTTGGATGGAGTCACTGGGATTTCTCACTGACTTAATCGTTCCGGCCGCACTATGGCCATGGGGTCGCGTCAACCTCTAACAGAAATGAGTACCAGGGGTATGTTCTGGAGGTAAAGTTAAACCATATCACCTTATCGTGCCTACTGTCTCAAATTTCTAGGAGCCTCACCCTCCTAGAAGCGTAAGCGCCTGCCCAAGCCGGTAATGTGAGAGCTTTACCTTCATAAGCTCAATATGAAAATAGCTTTCATGAACGTGTACTGATAGCACTGTCCAGGCACATAAATTGACATTTGGTTTCCATGTGCTTTCTTGGTTTCCTTGTGCCTAAAAGCAAATGCTGAGATGGTTCCCAAGATTCCAAGTTGCCACTACACGCTTCTCACGTTGCCTTCCCGACTTAAATTTAGTACTAACCAATTTCATGTTTTGTATACATGTAAAATAACCACTGACATCGGGTGACAACCCAATTGCAGTAGATAAATATTATTATTATTATTATTATTCCTTATAGTCCAGGATCGTAGAGCTGTTCGGTTATCTTACATATTGACAATTCTGGCTGTAAAACTAATAATAAAATGTACGATTATAATATAAAGAAAGGGGAAGCTCAGTTTAGAAACTATAATCTCCCCCATAAAGCTAACCCTGTGCAGCTATCCAAAAGAGTAACTTGACTCGGCCAACAGGAAATTGCCATTTGTCCCTCGTCCTCTATTGTTTAGCAGCTTTTCTTGTATAATTTTTTTACTTTACAGACATTTTATATAAACCGTGCCCTATGTGCACCAAATTGTCCTTTTCTAGTAAAATTAGAATTAATAAAACAGTGGATTTAATGAATCATAAAATAATCCTTTCAAATTTCAAGAGTAATTTTTTCTATACCTCTGTGAAGTCATATTTCCTGTCACTGTACGAATAATAATTTACTTCCTCTTTTACCTCTAATGACTATTCATTTAGGTAATGTGACTAAAAAAACGTCTGACTGGCTCGTTATGTCCGTCTGAAATATTCCTCGTTATATTTTTACTGATTGACAGTCTACTGAAATGCACTGTCTAAACTGCATATGTCCTTTATCATCGAACACGCTTGGCAGACAGGACGGTATCAATCTTGTCTGTTTTCAATGTCAGAACTGCTTTTATTATTTATTTATTCCGTCTATAATGATCTTATTTGTTTGGTACATCTTTGATATTAGTATTCAATGTTAACCTATTCTCTTTATGTTGTTATACTGTTTTCTCCCAGTCTGAGGGTTTTCAGCTGCATGCCTTCAATTTTCAGTATTTCGTATCCATGTTGTTTAAACAGTTCCTGGCTCCTGTACACTTTGTTTCTGAAGCTTGTCAGTTCTTTTCAGAATATTATATCAACTACTGATGTTATAAAGCGTCAGATACATTAGTGACATTTATCCTTGAAGTATTTCTGCATCAACATCGTACAGAAACAGCAGCTGAGGAACAGAAAACAGAAACTTAAAAAAAACATCTCTGGGAATAACTTATGAACCCTACTTTATTATAGATATCTATTATATTTAGATGAACCACATAAATTTACAAATTATGTAATATGGTAAAATATTTGAAAAATCCATATAATAGGCCTGCATTATTCTAATGAAACTTTATGAAATTTTAAAATAGGGACTTTAATTCACCTGGTAGCTGAGCCTTTAATTATTAGTTCACAAACTGAAATGTGTGGGCATGGATACAGTCCATGTCACTTTCTTTTTTTCTATTAATTTGTTCTTCGCCAATCTTCTTGGAGAATACAGTTTTGGCCATTTACATGGAAAACAACTCATGAATTTATTTAGAAAACGTCTTCAGAATCGCCAACCATCCACATTCCTTACCAGAGGCAATGAAGCATATCACTAGCCGAGTCCCAGTTATTTACGAAGTAGACAATATAGGCAATGTATGTGTAACGCAACCCTGTGGCGCGTTCGCATAACTATTGTTGCAATTAAAATTCAACGAAGCGTTAAGCATTGCTGAGCTACCTATAACTGTCAACAATATAAAAATGCTGAGTGTTGCACACAAATCATTTTAGGATGAATCTCTGTCCCCGGCAATAGTAAAACGCACTTAGGTCATCACGTGAAGTGCCTGATACTTTGGTCAGATTTTAACCAAATTTGGGATGTCTGGACAGATTTTCGTAGCATTTCTGGGTAATCCATCCAGTGTAAGCCGGCCTGGTACTTACGAACAGAGGGACAGACAGAGAGACAGACGAACATGACGACGCTAATAGACGCTATTCTATACCAAGGGAACGCCTTATCTGGAGACTACAATAGCCCTTCCGTCCGGCTGTGACCTAGTATCAGTGACTAGAACTTTTGTCGAAATTCCATGAAAGTCGGTAAAGGATTTGTCGACCGCAGTTGTTTAACACATGTGAGTTCCACGAAAATCGTCGCGGTGAAGCCATGCTTAAGGGCGTGAACAAATTTCCATTCATTAATTTTCATAGTTAATGTAGACTAAGGTCAATTCGGTATAAGAAATCCGCATAAAATATTGTTGGGCAGTCGTGATTTTAGTAAAAATCGGCGCTGGAAAGGCCACACATTTCTTAAGGGCATAAAGAAAACTTCATTTAAGCCCGTACTCCGAAACCGTATGGCATTTTTTAAGTAAAGAACGCCTCTGTGATATTTGTCTACTATGGCACGAAATGCGTCTTTGACAGTCTTGTTCCTCTCAATGAAACACATTTCCACAATCAAAATAATTCCTGGCTTCAATTTTATATATTTCATGACCATGCGCTGATGCTTCACTGCGAGAACAAAACCAACGAGTGCATATAAAGGAATGTTAACTTATTACAATATGTGTCGTAAACCTCCTACATATTTCGGCCATCTTTTGTAGCCATCTTCAGGGAGGTATTATAAGAACGATATATTACAAGGACATTAAAACCAATGTACAAGTACAAAATATTAATTTTTTAAGTGTAGGATAAAACCTTACTATTTTATATTAATATATATTAATATTAAAATATGTTAAAACATATTAACATATTATAATTCCGTATATATAAAGACTTTATATTTTATGTGTGTGGGTTTGGATGTCTTTGTAATAAATCTTCGTAAAATACCTCCCTGAACATGGCCAAAAAATGTGGCCGAAACATATAGGAGGTTTACGACACTTATATTGTAAGAAATTCACACAACTCCTTGGTTTTATTCTTACATTACATTACATTACATTGACGTCTGGTTCGTTTAAGGTTAAAGACCGTATAGTGACTAGGCTACGAACTGAAAGACAAAGGAAATGTGCTTCGATTCCCGGCAGGTGTAGGGATTTTTTATGTACTTCCAAAAGTTAAAACTGGCTCTGGGACCTACCCAGCCTCTTATACAATGAACAACGGGATTTTTCCCGGTTGTAAAGCGGCCGGAGTGTAAATCCAACCACTTAAGTTCATCTACTACAAAAGTTAGTAATGAGTGTTGCTGTATTTCTACTCCCCCATACGGTCCTATCATGTAACAGGAACAATGTTACCTAATTTTCTCTAAGAAACTGAATTGTACTCACATTCCTTAGCTCAGCTGAACTAACAGCAAACCATATATTGTAGAAGGAGCAACTTAGAAGCACTTATTCAAACGTGCATTTCAAGTTAAAATTTTAAAAACAAAACTGATGTTAAAAATGTCATAAAGAACAATGAGTATCATTTCGAATTATTGTTAGGAAAACTCTAACAGAACGGCTATTATGATCTGCATACACAGTGGCTGAAGTATAATCGATAATGCATATTAAATCATTACGTGCTTGATTATACCTTCAATTAAGTAAAGAACGTAAAACTATCCCTGTACAGTCCTAGACAGGTTCGTAGGGCTTCAGGAGATTTAAATTCTCAGAATTTCTAGAAAATCGGCACATGAAGGTGGCAAGGTTGCCAGTCTTACGCACCGGCCGCCTTTACCCCCCCCCCCCCCCCCCCCCCCCACCCCCCGCTTTTTTCCTTTCCTTCCCCCCCCGCCCGCGCTTGTTCTTTTTTGCCCACCCAAAAAAAAAAAAAAAAAAAGGCCGGTGGGCCTGGGGGGGGGGGGGGGGGGGTAAAGGCGGCCGGTGCGTAAGACTGGCAACCTTGCCACCTTCAT
>Ga0123355_10010558_pt1 | contig 14174 bp, 11 predicted proteins | sample TergutEmb28metaG_3_FD_89872 | JGI IMG/M metagenome (GOLD analysis project Ga0123355, IMG submission 89872) | Embiratermes neotenicus P1 segment gut microbial communities from Petit-Saut dam, French Guiana - Emb289 P1 | ecosystem: Host-associated > Arthropoda: Insects > Digestive system > Gut ... | reverse complement strand
TTTCGGTGTGGTTGGATTGGAGTGGTATCCGTGTTGCAGGCTGAAGCCTGCAACACGGATACCACTCCAATCCAACCACACCGAAACTCCAACACACATCGAAACAAGAACAATACGACCAATGTGGTAATTCAACAGAATAGTCGCAAGCTCCTGATGATGGATATAATAATGTCCGAAACATGTTGAGCACATAAGAAGTGAAACAAAATAGTAAGTGACTTCAAGTTGGTCTTTTATTCTTCAACTAACACTGACAACGTCTGTACCGACACACACTGTTGAACACGACTTGTAATTTTAGCTAAGCACTGGGTGTAGCTCCCTGATGATGGTTCCTGCGTGAACCGAAACATGTTGGATTGGCTTTTATAGGTTTAATTGGTTTTTAGCAATTTATCGGTTTTACGTAATTCAGTGCATTAGTTGGGCAATAAAGCATTTGATATTATTGATGCACGGTATAACCATGAAGATATGTTATCGAATCTACATCCAAAATCTGTACAGTAGATCATTATGTTCAACCTAGCTTACACCGTAACTATGAAATGAAAAAAACAACAAATACTGGGGTGCTGATAAGTCCTTAGCCTGACCTACTTCCCGATGTCGTAGGACGGAACCGATAGTGTCGTTGGAAGCTAATCTACTGTTCAGATCAAATAATATATGCTTGCTGCAGACTCTCAAGAACTTTTAGAGGGACGAAAGGCAAATTAAACGTTTAATTTTCACGTAAGAATTATCAATTCGGGCTAAGGACTTATCAGCACCCCTGTATTTAACTTAATTTCGCAGCGAAAGTAATACAAATTTGGCATGCCTCGCATCCCAGCGAGAAGGCTGCCTAATAAGCCCACTGGATGCGTGCCTCCAGGTTCAGAGATTTTGCTGTTACAGTACGTACAGTCGTATTTACTATAGTGATACCTCGGCTAACGAAGACAATTCGTTCCGGAATCACATTCGTTAGCCGAAATCTTCGTTAGCCGAAACGAGCTCCTGGAATGGCCCTATCGTTCATGTTTGCTGCTTTATGTTAGCGCGCGCATCCATTAAAACATTCGTTAGCCGAATCCATATTTGTTAGCCGAGTCCGAAAAACAGCGAAAAAATCTTCCTTAGCCGAAAAATCCGTTAGCAAGGTCACTCGTTAGCCGAGGTATCACTGTATACACCTTCATAGAAACCGTTCGTGTCTGACTCCGTGGCGCCGCGACAGATTCACCTGTCTTACTGTAACAGGACGTTGGTTGCTCACCTAACAATCACCATGGCTGACGCTATATTTCAGATTCTGAAGCCTCACACTAAAAGTGGCACAGGTCTGACATTGCGAACGACAGTGACAGCCGTACATGGGGTGGGTGCGAAACTGAGAACAGATTACATATGGGAACGATCGAAACCGCTCAGTTCCGAATCATGTGTACGTGTATTCCCGTCCAACGTTTCTAGGCGCTGTCGCAAAATTGCGAGTAATTACTGTTAGATTCCTCACGTTCGTCTGCCCGTCCAACCTCACACGGAACAAATCGGCTGTCACTGTACGGATTTTCATGAAATATGATATCCGAGAATTTTTCTAGAACCTGTTAAAAAAAATGCGAGTGTCATTAAAATCGTACAAAAATAAAGCGTACTTTACATTAAAGACGTACGTAAATTTATGCAATACTTCGCTGTATTTTTCTTATAACGGGAAATTCTTCAGACAAAAGTCGCAGAGAAAATCAAAGCAAACATTTTATTTTTTGACGTTCTGTTGACCGCGCATCTCAGTATAATTACTGTGATAAAAACACATTTTATATTCAATACCCTTTCCCTCCCTCCCCCCGAAAATCGTGCCGTTTATGAGATAATTTTGAAAAGTATTGTACATCGGCACCAGCCACGGACCACAATACGGCGCATGCGTATTGCATGCTGGATATCTAAGGCTACACACAAAAAAAATACTTATTCCTCTTCGACGGGAAAAAATGGTTACTCGAACCCGCCTCAATGTTACGTTGGTACATACAGTACCCGTCTTGTTTCTGTTGTACGAGAGTGATAGCTTATATCGAATGATACGTGGAGTACCGACAGTTAGGGGGTTTGGGCGAAAATGGCGGCGAGGAAAATATTTAAAGCTAAGGAGGTAAGAGGAGGAGGCAGAAAATCACAGACCGGCAACCACAAGATCCGTTATTGGCCCATTCACCAAAAGTTATTAGGGTGTAAAAACATGAGCCAATTATGTGGGTGGACCATGCGAGAGGGGGGGATGAGGGCCTTAATAAATGCATGGAAATTTGGTGGGACGTCTGAAGGTAGGAGATCATTCTCAAATAAGAAAGAGTGGTTTTGAGTGGGAGCCCTCAAGGACGACGTAGAAAAGGAAGTTAGAGTGAAACTGAAGTACAGCGATAGAGGTAAAGCAATCCCAACACAGGCCTGGACAGGCAATGAGGGTTCCAGAAGATTAAAGCTCCCAAATTTCAAGAAAATCGGCACATGAATTTGGCAAGGTTGTCAGCTGTACACACCGGCCGCCTTTAACCCACAGGAAATATTCCTGGCACTCATTTTTGTTTGAGGTTGAGTCAACCCCAGGGGCATAGTGCGGCCAGAAGGATTATTTAAATGAAAAATTCCAATGATTCCAACAGGAATCGAAACCGCGACCTTCCGGCTTGTAGCGCCACCGAAGTGGAGAAAGCTGAAAAACTGGGAAATATTTGAAGGCAGGTCATTGCAGTATTTTAAAAATACTGGCGATGCTTCATGGCCGCCATACGCGCCGACGTGGAGTAACGGGAAACATCTTTGGCTTGAAATTAAAAAAAATAGGACTGGGAAGTGTGAACTGAATGCACGCAGCTTGGAATAGAAGTCAGATAGACTCGTCTTTGTGTGCGAGGTAATACAAGAGTGGGCTCAATACAAGCGCAGGAATTATTATTATTATTATTATTATTATTCGTCTTCGTCTTCTTCTTCTTCTTCTTCTTCTTCAGGCGCTGAACCTCCTTAAGTTGGAAGTTTTGGCCTTCTCAACGACGACCTTCCACTTTGCTCTATCCTGGACACAGGTTATCCAATTTTTTATCTTCATTTGACCACGGTCCTGTATGATGCTGTCCTCCCATCTATTCTTGGGTCTTCCTCTTGGTCTCGTGGTTAAGGGATTCCATTTAAATATCTTCTTAGCTGCCCTGGTTTCAGGCATTCTCTGTACATGACCGAAGCAGCTTAGTCTCTGGGCTTTAATGTAGTTGACTGTATTTTCGTGTTTTATCAGTTTGTCCAATTCTTCATTGTTTTTAATCCTCCATGTTTGATTTTCTTTCGTAGGCCCAAATATTCCTCTTAAGATTTTCCTCTCAAAGACCACCAGTTTCTGCATTATATTTTCTTGCAGCGAGCGCTCTTTATCTTGTCAAAATCCACTTCACTCTCTCGTTTCAGGAGCTGATCCGGAGTCCGGCTGTTCTTGATGACAAACAGCTCAAAATTACTTCACTTCTCGCGTTCTCCCAAGTGATACGTACAGCCTGTGTCGACAGGAAGACGCGGTACGCCCACTACACGGACGAGGTTTTCGACGCCACCTGCGATTTACACCAAGGTTCTCGCTACGTCGATTGGCTTGCTAGCATGCTGCGATCGGACCCTTCCTCGCTGCGTGTGTATATGGCTGCTTTGGGAAACACGGGAGCTGCTTCAGCCCTACAGCACTTGCAAAAAATTGCGGAAGCCTCAAGTATTTCTCCTTACCTGAGAGCCTCTGCTGTGATATCAATGAAGTACCAAACATTACGTGTTCCGGAGCAAACGTCTCCGATCCTGCTGTCCTTGTACCACGACGCGGGTCAGCCCGTTGCCGTGCGAACGGCGGCCGTGGCGATGTTATTCTATACCAGGCCGGAGATCGTCCTTCTGCAGCGAATTGCAGTTTCAACTTGGTACGACCCCAGCATGGAAGTCGCCTCCTTCGTTCGGAGTTCCCTGATATCGCTGTCCAACTTAGAAGATCCCAACTTTTCGCAGTTGTAAGTTTTTACTCTGTAGATATTGTCTGTGTTCTTATTGCGGCATCATGAACTGGCTGGAGACATTGCCGGCCTTTAAAGAATCCGCAATTTGTATTCACGTTTTTTGACAAGGAAAATTAATTGCTTTACTGCCTTTGCACCTACCACCTTCATCACCATCAGTTAAGAACTGTTAATGAAATATGTATGCGTGGTTTCAGGCTCTCACCGCGAAGTAGATGAGATCTGAGTTCTTCTAAGGTATTAAGTAATGTGTAGTGGTAACTCCGTACGGACATTTCGGGACACCTGTCGGTCCCACTTTCTTGGACTTCTTTACCCTCGCAGATGGGACTGATGGATTGTCCCGAAACGTCGGTAAGGAATGTATATTCTATGTTGCGTAACATGCCAATTAAAGGAGGTAGTTGCGTAAAGGAGGTATTCGGAAATGATCGAAAGGGACTGGAGGAAAGCAAAAGGATTTGACTAACTCCACGCTGATAGTTCCTCAGTCAGTCAAGAAATTCCTCACACAGTTATTCATAACCCTCAGACACATTTCACACAATCGGTACATTCGAATGGCGGAAAGGACTTCAACATGCAGCCCACAGGTAGCATGAGACGCCCACTAAGTTTGTTTGTCCTCGTAGCGGGGGCTTAGAGTCGTCGGTGGCCGCCAGGGGAACACGATGATTAAAAATGGCGGCGACGGGAGTAGAAGACGCAGTCGCTGCCTCGCTGGCCGTCAAGACCGCCTGACCTAACGGCTGGAGGTTTTTTTAATATGGTGATATGTTAAGGAATCTGTCTTTCTGTTACATCAGCACGAAGTTTCTGTTGTATCCTCCGAGGAGGCGATTCTGATCGGACGTGTCTCAGATGTAGTTCGATCAGGGCGTGGATCCGACTTCGTTGCTTAGAAGGAGTGAGGGAGGGGTGACGGTTACGCAGTGTAACTTCCATAGACTTCATATGATAGTCTTTAATAGTCAATAGTGGTTACACTAACGTAAAGAGACTAAGTAGGCATCATCGCTACCATCGGGCTCGCCAGATGGTTTCGGGACGTCTTGTCCCGAAGACTGTTAGATCAAGAGTGAGTGTATAATCCAGGGCAAGGTTTGAAGAGAAAGTAGAAACGATTGACCATCAGCTGACGGTTCCAGCGGTCGCCAGTCGCCCTAAATGCCTGAAACTTAACCGTCGCACCCTGCGGTCACAGCCGGCATGTGTGTACAGAATGTTGGGACTGTGCCCTTGGCCTGTGTCGTAAACTGAGAATTACACAAGTAGACAGAAACACATGGCAGTACAAATCAAGATGGCACTACCATAAAACATGAATGCAGTGCATATTGGCACAACTATGCAACATTTGTGCAGCCTGTACCGCAGGATCTGCCCGAGCTGTGACGATGGATCATACGTGCCATCTCCGTTATCAATCGTGACATGGTGCAGCGGGTAAGGGCGGAAATGGATTATCGGCTCGCCGTCTGTCGTGCCACCAACGGCCGTCACATAGAGTAATTACGAGTTTAAAAAAAAAAGAAGAAGAAGAAGAAGAAAGAAAAAAAAAGAAGAAAAAGAAAAAAGAAAAAAAACTTGGAGAGTTTCTCTTTCCGTCTGTTGGTCGATTGTTGCAGTCTTTTCCGCCCTTCAAGTGTACCGATTTTATAAAACGTGTTCGGGAATTATGAATAACCCTGTATTTTACTGAAAACGAAGGTTTATCACCGTGTTCACAAAAGCACGACACGTGTCCCTACATATCGAGCCATGTCCTTCGATTATTTTCACTTTAAACTCCACTGAAATATCTTCCTGTCTACTTGTAGACCTCGCAGTTCGTATCCTTCCTTCATATTTCGCCACCAAACTCCTCTATGTATTTTTCTCCCCTTCAAATACTCGGCCTTGCCCAGTCACTACCTTCACATGACCAAGCGCAGAATATTTGGTGTTGTGTATAAAAGACGGCGCCCTCATTCTGCAATTTCCCCAGGCTTCTCTTACTAAGAAATGCTATATGACTGTCCACTAAACCCAATATTATGTACAGATCCAGGTACGCGAGCATGGTGCTACCCTTGGCAAGGCCAGTGCCTCTGGGAATACACACATCCCATAATGTTCTGTGGTCGACAGTTAGCAACGATCTGCAACAAATTGTGATGAACCAACTGTCATACGAAGGCAGTCTGGATGCCACCAACTTCTACTATCGCTACACGCAGCGCCTAGGAGGACTGTCGCGGGTGCCATTCCAGGTCGGCTAAGTACCTACATAGAATTTGTTTTCTGAAATTTATGAAGCAATTCTGGTCCTAGTTGACCAAAATCCCCTCCAACCTTCCGACATAACGGACCTTTCCTTCCCCCCAAAGTTACGTTTCAACATCAATCTGAAACGTAACCGGTGTGGGCAACGCGTCCCTCCAGAAGGTCTGATCAGCCAAATATAACAATTCTGGTTCAATGACAATAAATTGCGCTTTGAAAAGAAATGGGGCGTACAAAATGTATTTTAAGCGCAGAGTAAGAAAGGAACGCCTGATGCAGAGAACATACTGAACGCCCGTTCGCCCGACTATCCGTCTGCATCCTGCTATCACTAATCTAATCTAACGGTTACGCTATTAACTTTACGTGTTTTCTCCATTGTATCATGTGATGAGTTTCATATAACTAAAACAACTCTAGTGGGGTCACTGACAGGAGATAGCCTCTCCATCTAGCAGCAGAATGGCTTCCGGAACGTCGTTTTGAAGAAGATGCGTAAATGAAAAAGTCACACAAGTGTCCCACTATTGCGCAGAACCTCACAGACTGATGCGCTTAGCTGTGTTGCACTACGAACTTCCCCAACACTTCCCATATTTTTAAAAGCCAACAAAATGCACCAGTTCAATTACTATGTTATAGTCTGTATACTATATACACTGACAAAAGCACATCGCACACTTCAGTCGAAAAAAGATCCCATTGGACCACATATCAATATGGCTGTCTGGGTCCACAGGCAGGGCTGTACAAACGGCTGCGAATGTGGGATAGAAAAGACTCACCGCTGTGTGTTGTGCACATGTACTGTCGGTGTGTTGTCTGGAGTTCTAACATTTGATGCAAGTGGGGGGAGGGGGGGGGACCAATAGCGCTTGAATTACGTGTTGGACCAAAGAACCTTTGTTTTTGATGAACCCCCTGGTGATGAAAACTTGGTGCCGAAACATGTAGGTGCTGGCACCTGATATAAGTGTGTTTTGTGGTCTGTTTTATTGTATTTCAATTAGTGTATTTTGCTGCTTTTTAAAAACACGGACTGTAAAACAATGCACGCTATAAACAACACAAATTTCCCAAATTTCCCAACCCTGTTCCAGTAAACATCTGGTATGAACTACATACCAGCAAGTTCAAAATGCAAGACTCCCTAGCCTGAAATATTTGTGTCATCAAGCATTTCATTTTGTAGATGGATGTAGCAGTAGTAGTAACAGCAGCAGTAGTAGTAGAAGTATTAATAGTACTAATAGTAGTATTAGTATTAGTAGTGGTAGTAACAGCAGCAGTAGTAGTACAAGTAGTAGTAGTAGTAGTAGTAAAGGTAAATCAGTCCCATTATAGGCCCGAGGTGCCCAGAGGGTTCCAGGAAGTTAAGATTCCAAGATTACGTGACAATGGCCCAGGATTGTGGTAAGGTTGTCAGCCTTACGCACCGGCCGCTTTTACCCCCAGGAAATATTCCTGGTACTCTGTTAGAGGCTGAGTCGACCCCAGGGCCATAGTGAGATCGGAAGGATTATGTCAATGAAAAACTGCAATGACACCGTCAGGAATCGAACCAGCGACCTTCCGATTTGTAGCGCAGCGCCTTAACCACTGTGCTACAGCGAGAAATAGTAATGGAAGTAGTAGTAGTAATAGTTGTAGTAGTAATAGTAGTAGTGGAAGTAGTAGTAGTAGTAGTAGTTATAGCAATACGAAAGCGAGTGTTTCAATTGTGCACTCAGCACTTTAGTCAGCGGTAACATAATTTGTTTTGGCTGGTGACGTCGCCGATTCCAAAAAGATGAGGTGGAAATGGCTGTTCGTAAATCGTTGCGAATGCATGAGCGCGATTCCTTCCAGGCTGCAGTGTCTAAACTCGTACCCACATGGGCATGTCCAGTACATTTGTGCTCTGAGATGACGATGAAACATTTTCATACTGCAGTGGAATAAATGAGCCAGATTGAATGCTGTAATGACTTGTCGTTTAATTGTTATGACTTAAGGAACCTTGCTTATCTAGGATGCTTTGTAATTCTTATCAGGCCAAAATTACAGTGTAACTGACAAGTAGGTACGCATTGTTAAATGGCTTTACCTCATAAACGGAACGTCGCATTGTCACAAATCTTCGACCATTTTAAAGCCCATACAAGTACCTTTCAGTGCCATATTTCGACGCACGCCCGAGCGTCCTGCAACACATACGTCTGCAACCTGGTGGTCACAGCTCCATCAAAAAGCCAATACGAGCTGCGACAAAGTACCTCCGATTTTTCCTTCCATTCTGGTTTTCGAAGGTAAACTTCCTGTTTGGCGCAACCCCACAAAAATCAGTCACAAGGAGTAAAACCGGGACTTCGCGGAAACGATTCCGCTGGTCCTCGACGCCCAATCGAACTACCAACAAAATGGTTGTTAAGCCACGCACGAACGGATAGGGCAAAACATATTGGTGCTCCGCCTTGTATAAAATGCAGTTCTTCACGACTTCCACTTAGGAACAGCGAGTAACACAAAATTTTAAAGCAATCCGTTTGGGACATACAACCATTTAATGTTATGTATTTACACGTACTTCATAGTCATCCGGCATGTGTTTACAAAACTTAATTTTGAGATATTCTGTACAGGGAGATGTTGTCATATCCAATCCAGATCACTTCCTGACAATACTCCGAGAGCTCATATATCCCAGCGATGATAGGTCGCAAGCCAGGCCAGCCATTCGAGATCTGGAGAGAAGCACAAGATGGCTGAGAGAAAAATTGAAGATTGCTCAAAGAAACTTGCCCAAGTTTGAAGGAGATTTCCGTATACAGCTTGGCAATTTTGTGGAGCGTGTTTTCCCGTTCGACAACGAATTACCGGTGGAATTAGCAAGAGGTAAGACACATGTGACTAAACACACGTGTACTGCAGATTCCATGAACAGCTGACAAGTTGAGCTTAATAAATGTCCAGAATAGAGACCGAGCCTTCAACAACTTCATTAAACAAACCCGCTCTATTACTCGAACTAGAATCAGGTACGTTTTTAGAAAGATTTATTTAATCTTAGTTTTAATATTATCGCCCACCATTTCCTCGGTTATGAAGCTACGTAGTACCTTTTGCAAAGGTTTCTGCATCAGAATTCCTTCAATATTTCTTCTACACTTATTCACAACGCGAAATTCGTGATGTCCGTACTCCATACTACCTACAAAAGTCAGTATTTCCTACTACCTTAAGCACGTCTCGTACGTATCACCATCACGTTTATTCTTAAGGAATATTGTGTCCACTTACATGTATAACGCACAATAAAAAAATCAATCCTGTTACAGGCCTGGACAGGCCCTAAGGGTTCCAGGAGTCTGAGGCTCCAAGATTTTGAGACAGTTGGCACATGAAGGTGGTAAGGTTGTCAGCCCTGCACACCGGCCGCCTTTACCCCCAGGACATATTCCTGGTACTCATTTCTGTTGTGGGCCGGGTAGCGCAGCTGGTATAGCGACTGACTACGGGCTGGACGGTCCGGGATCGAATCGCGGTGGGAACGACATTTTCCGCCCATCCGGACCGGCCCTGGAGCCCACCCAGCCTCCTGTAAAATGGATACCGGGTCTTTCCCGGGGGTAAAGTGCGGCCGGGGCGTGCTGCTGGCCACTCACCCCTTCTAGTGCCGCGGTCATGGAAGAGTAGAGCTATACCTCTACCCACCCTCTGGGCCACACTGGGCCTGTAACGGGATCACTTTACCTTTACCTTACTCATTTCTGTTAGAGGCTGAGTGAATTCCTGGGACATAGTGCGGCCGGAAGGATTGTGTCAATAAAAAATTCCAATGACACCATGGGGAATCGAACCCGCGTCCTTCCGGCTTGTAGCGCAGTGCCTCAACCAACTGCGTCACAGCATGTGCCCCCTCTAATGTACAATAATTCCACTGAAATTTTAAATATCCGTTTCATTCTTTTTTCTTTGTTTTTTTATCGCCGTCTGAGATATATCATGCAAATGACCTCGAAATTTCATATTTTGTGGTATTTATAACATTTGGACACGCAACTTGCGTTGGTCCGTAAAAGTAGCTAGACATATGAAGCAATACTTAATTATCAACAATAAAAAGCAACAGATAAAATTGGTTTCAGGCTTCCTGCGCGAAGTAGATGGGATCTGCGCTCTTGTGTGTTGTTACGCAGCCAGTAGTGGCAATTTCTTACCGAGGTTTTGGGACAGCATATCGGTGCCGTCTTCAGGAGTCAAGAATCTAAAAAAAAATCTTGACCCCTGAATACGAGACCGACAGGTTGTCCCGAAACGTCGGTAATAAATTGCCACTACTGGCTGCGTAATAACCCAGAATAGTGGATTTCCCAACAGATAAAAGGAATTATAAACTTCGAAATATCATAAATTAGCAACTGCTGTCCCGATTCCGTCAGAGAGACACTTCAAACACAAGCAGACCAATTTAAGGCCCCACACTTGTCCATTGTAATAAATTTTCGTTTTAGCTGGAAGGAAGCTGATGGAGGAACTGAAGACCGGGAAAGACTTCCATTACCAGAAGGTGGACAAGACCACAATGCAGACGGCGGTTGTCACTGAACTCGGCATTCCCATCAACTTCGAGCTCACAGTACCGTGGGCAGTCCGTCTGGCGGGTAGAGCCCAAATGGATGTCTCGGGCAGAAAGTTGGAATTGGACGTCGATATGATGTAAGTGGATATAGACGCTTGTATTTCGTATGTAAAACAAAGATATCGATGGGCACGCACATGAGATATGTGGGGTAGTGGAGGCATAGCTCCCACTTAATCTCAGCATTACACATAGTGGTCAGGTTCAACCTCCGATCGCTTTACTCCCAAGGACTGACTTCCCTGTACCCTTTGGTTTAGCAAGCTGAGTCGATTCCAGAGACGGTCTGGGCACTTTGGAGAAGATATCTCATGACCTGCCGGGAAGCGAACCTCGATACCTCTGTCATTTAGTCAGTAACTTAATCAATATACGGAATGGACTATCCTGGCTCAGTGTGTGGGCAGATTTATCACTGAAAGAGTGGATAAATTCCTCTCGGCAAATGGTTCAAAATTCACGAATCTTTACTGATTCTTCACGCACATTATATACACTTAATGCATATCTGCTGAATTCAGAACTTCTCTCGTTTACGGATCGTAGAAAAGAAAAATATTTCCTCCTTTCAATTAACGTTAACAAATGTGTACACCCATGTCTAACTCAAGCTCCCACTTCGGTACAAAAAACAACAACAACAACAGCACACTCAGTATTACACACATTTATTTAAACCTATGTTACAAAACTTTCCATGCTGGCAGTTGCGGCAATTGGTGACATCTGTATCCCAAAGCAGAGATTTGAAATTATGCAAGATGAAGATTGTGTCAAGTTTCAGTAACTATCAAACAACAAAATCATAATATTAAAAAGAAGAAGTATGAAAATACCATTTGTATCATCACCGTCATTAAGGCTGTAGGACTGTTTATTCACTAACTAAGTCCCTAATTAAATAACTAACTCACTCAGTCCATGGAACAGAGTCCTTGTTCAGGAGCTAACACTTTCTCAGCTAGTCAATAATCCTCTGCATTTTGTGAACCCCGAATGTTCATTACCGTTTTCAAAAGGGCTGGCCACCCACCCCTATCCTCAACCACATCAATACAGCCAACGCCTTGCCATTCAATTTTAATATTATCCTCCCATTTAAGCATGGTTCTTCCAAGTGGTCTCTTTCCTACAGGTTTCCCCACCAAATCCCTGAATGGATTTCTCTTCTCCCCCATATGAGCCAACTTCCTCGTCCATCTCATCAGCCTTGATATCAACGCCCGAATTTTGTTGATTAGCGTGTCTTAGGAAACTTCTCATTACGTAGTTTTGTCCAGTTTCCTATCGTTTTCCTTCTCTTAGGTCCTAACATCTCCCTCAGGACCCTATTCTCCAACACCCTCACCTCATATTCCTCCCTTAATACGTCAGACCCAGTTTCAAACCCAGGCAATCAACATACGCAATTATAATTTTTTTATATTTTAATATTTCGTATCCTTAGACAGTGGATGGACAGTCCAGGATCGAATCCCGGTGGGGGCGACATTTTCCGTACCTGTCCAGACCGGCCCTGGGGCCCACCCAGCCTCCTATAAAATGGGAACTGGCTCTTTCCCGGGGGTACAGCGGCCGGGGCGTGGCGTTGACCACCCACCCCCATCTAGGGTCGAGGTTAATGAAAGAGTACAGCTATACTTCTACTCCCTCTCTGGAACTTTTCGGCCTATTCTAGGGTGAAGTTTACTTTTAACTTTACACTTCGACAGCAAATTGAAACACGAAGTGTTTTGGACCTAATTGTAGCAGGCATTCCCTGAAATTAATCTGCTCCGAATTATTCACGGTATGTATACCGACAGACCGTAAACGCCGAAAAGCCTATAGTGCATTCTCAGAGTACAACCAACAAGATGCGACGCTTCTCAGTTTATTTATTTCTGTAAGACGCTCTACATGTTTCAGGCGGTTTTTCCGTCCATCATCAGGAGCTCAAAACTGCACATACAGCGTCAGGTATTTGTCAGACCGTTAGTGCTACCTGCTGCTAGCCTGGCCGGCATGGTCTAACAAATACCTGACGCTGTATGTGCAGTTTTGAGCTCCTGATGATGGACGGAAAACCCGTCTGAAACATGTAGCGCGTATTACAGGAATAAATAAATAGAGAATAGAGAAACGCGGCATCTTGTTGGCTGTACTCTGCGAATATACTAGCGATGCACGGACCTATTAATGTTAAAACGCCTACAGTACATGTTTCTCGTTATGTTTGCCAGGCATTCAACCCATCTGATTTCTGAACTAAGTTTCTATACGGCATGGGATGAGACAGTGCACATGGCGGCGTCCCACGGCGTCAGCGTTGTTCGTCTACCACCAACAAAATTAAGGGCCAGTGCTCCTCAATCCAGCCTCGTGAAACTGGTATTTGAGACCTCTCCAGCGGAAGGGAGTTCTTTCTTATTCCAACACTCCAGCACACCCTTCACATCCCAAAACAGCGTCTTCGACTTCGTGACTGCTAGCCGGAGGAAGTCGTCGTGGGTCATCCCGAGCAGCAGAAACACGAAGGTTGTATTAGCACTGGGCGCTTCTGTAAATGGGGCGGCAAGGCGTTCTTTGCTTTCAAAATATCACACGGCTTCAGGGTACACGAGTGGAAGTGATTTTATAAAGCGCCAAAAAACGCATGAACTTCTCTGGGCCGATTTTCATACACACACACACACACACACACACACACACACAAATCGCAAATGCCGAACTTCGTTACGTGCACATATCTCGTACCGGCGTGCCAGTGTATGTGGCACTTATATTTACATCTTCACGTCAAGTACGGCGTTCACGCGTTCGATGCACTGATTGTAAGAAATGCTGCATTTCGCGAGAATCGGTCAGGGAATAAAGTGAGGGCAGAAGTTAATTTGTCTGCTGATGCAGGGTGTGACTGACACTTCAGGAAACTCTGGCTTACTCGATAACTTTCGTAAAGAAATACAGCACTGAATTTCATGAAAATACCTTACATGGTTCAGTCACTGATAGCACGTCACAGACAGACAGAGACGGAAATAAATGGACAGACTAATGAACCAATGGACGTGGGGTTCTCTTAACCAGTAAACCGGTTTAGCGGTAATCTTAATTACATATCGTTTAATTTAACAACCGCCTCTGTGGTCCAGTGGTCAGAGTTTCTGGCTACAGATACAGAGGTCCCGGGTTCGATCCCCGGCGCTACCAGATTTTCTGAGTAGTAGTGGGTCTGGAACGGGGTCCACTCAGCCTCG